>Ga0208375_1001118_pt1 | contig 32112 bp, 49 predicted proteins | sample RifOxyD1_FD_184038 | JGI IMG/M metagenome (GOLD analysis project Ga0208375, IMG submission 184038) | Soil microbial communities from Rifle, Colorado - Rifle Oxygen_injection D1 (SPAdes) | ecosystem: Environmental > Terrestrial > Deep subsurface > Rock core/Sediment | place: Rifle, Colorado...
GTTCTAAATTCCTATTTGCTTCTTCATATGAAATCCTGGATGCTATTGTTTTTGTACACAATGACAAATCTAAACTACAATTAGAGTAACACTTTAATGTTCCTGCAGTATATCCCTGGGTAATGCATGTTTTTCCATTTAAATATGAGGAGTCACATTGCTCATTATTTTCTATAATTGAATTTCCACAAGTAGATGAAGTTGTTTTTGCTGCACATACATTATTTTTTATTTCACATAAATTTAATTTTGAACAGTCTGTCACTGAAAGATACTGGCATTCATTTGGATTTTGAATATAGGAAAGTCCTGTGCATATTCCATCACCGCCATAATAAAGACATTGGGAAAATGATGAACATTGGGATTGGCTTGAAATTTGATCGCAATTTAAAGAACATGAGGAAAAATCATAATTTGAACATAAAGAGTTGCATTTTAATGTTCCTGCATTATATTGCGAGAAAGATGAACATGTTTTTGATGATAAAGATGTGCCATCACAAATTTCAGCACCTTCAATAATATTATTACCACAAGAAGATGCTGTTTTTGTGCTACATTGATTTAAGGAAGAACTCCACTGGCATAATGAGGAAACTTTGTTACATTGGGATGAAGTGGATAAATCACTGCATCGATAGTTTATATTATCTACCTGGGATATTAAAATACACTGATCTCCATCGCGCCATAAAACACATTCTAAAGATGAAGAACAAGATGAATAATCCAATGAATTACAATTTGGCAAGTTAGAACAAATGCCTACACCTATTCCTGAATTATAGCTACAATAATTAGAAACACATTCACTATTGCTATTACATTCGTTTCCATTTTCCAATAATGCGAAACCTGTTAGGTTATCTTGAGGACTTGATGCTAAACTAAAGATAAGATATGAGGATAATAATATAATTAGGACATATGCGAACCTCTTCATATATTTTTTAATAATATTGTGCTTAAATAGGTTTTCTTTTATCAAAAGAAAAGTCCTGAAAAGAAAAAACAAAAATTAAGTCCTGAGAGAAAAGAAAAAGCATTATTATTTGTTTGCTTCTAACTGGGTTTTAAGAATCTGAGAACTTATTTCTGACAGGTTTGTTTCTAGTTTTAAAATAAATTCATTTATTGCTTCTAATTGCGTATCTATTATTTTAAAAACTTCATTTGGTGTTTTATTTACTAAAATATCTGAGCCTACACCTACTATTAAATCATCTTTTTTTATTATTGCTTTTGTGAAAATATTAGAACCTAATGGGACTAAGATTTCATCTTTATCTTTTATTTCTGAAAATGATGAAACTGTTTCTTTTAAGGATAACAGAGAATTTAATTGTTCATGAGAGTTTTCAAGCTTTTGCTGTAATGCTTCGTAGTTTGAAGCTAGAATTTGAAGCTCTGCCTGTAGTTCATTACTTTGACTTTTTTGCTCTTGATGTAAGGGTTTGGCACCCTTTACGAACCCGCTATTATTTTGCTCTTGATTGTTTGGGTTTTGCTTCTGTGACTGATTTTTCATTTTTATTTTTTAACCTTGGGATTGTTATTTTTAATCCTGCTTCTTTCATTAATTCACGAACTTTATCTGAAGAATCTGTTTTCTTTACACTTAATTTTTTATCTAAAAATTCCAAATGAGATAAATTGCATTTTCTTCTTTTAACATTTCCGTCTATTAAAACGAACTTATCATCTATTTTTTCTACTATAACACAATAATGTCCTGCTTCTCTTCCATTAAGTTTAATGCATAATTGTCCTATCATTTTATTCTTTCCTTACACTTTGTATTATTCGTTTTCTAGCGCATTTATGGCAAAGATTACCGCCATATTTTCTTTCTACTTTTTTTTGTGAATTAGTTGTGTTTCTTAATTTTGAGACAGATAATGCTGAAATTCCATGTAATACTGTTTTGCAGTCTGCACATTTTATTCTGGCTGTTTTTCTTGCCTTATAAACAAGTTTTGAAACTCCACTTGGAACTCTAACAAATATCCTTCTTAATGTTCTTGAACGTTTATTTGGTCTTGGCATAAAAAGAATGAAACTAATGTATTTTTAAGACTTTCCTTATTATCATGCTAAAGACTATTGAAGATAAGATATAGACCCAAATCCAGCTTAAACCAAAGAGAATATCGCCTTGCGGCTGATAAAATGAGCGCAACCAAGTGAATATTATTAATAATGGAATTAGGGTATATATACTTGATTTTAAGGTATGACCCATTATTTTTAGGTTCTTTTCCCATAATACCTTTTGTTTTTCCATTACTTTTTGAGGATTATCCTTTAATTCTTTCACTTCTTTATTGATTAAATTTATTTCTTCTTTTATTTCTTTAAGGAATTTTTGGTCTGTTGTGTACTTATAGGCTATTGTTGTTAATGTGGTTAAAATCAAAGAAATAATCAATAAAGAGGCTGCTGGAGAAAGTCCTAAAATTGGGGAAAAAATAGTATTAAAAAAAGAATCGAACATTAGGAGCCTCCCATGAATTTTTTCATGGCTGGATTCATATCCATCATATGTTGTTTAGCTATATCTTCATAGAATTTATAGATTATCATAACTGTAAGTAATATACCTGTACCACGAGATAATGCACCTGATAAGTCTGCTGTTGCTGCTAATAGACCAACTGTTGCACCACCCATTACTGTTAAAGGAGTTATGTATCTTTTTAATATTGCTTCTAAGACTCTTTCATCTCTTCTGAAACCTGGTATTTGCAAACCTGAGTTTAAGATTTGCCTTGATTGAGAAGCTGCATCCATTCCTGATGTCTGGACCCAGAATATTGAGAAAATAACTGCTCCTATTATCATGAATAGAATATAAGTTAATGCATGAGCTAGGTCAATTGATGCGAATGTTCCTGAGAAAAGATTTCTTACTATATTTGGCGGGAAAATCCAAGTAACAAAACCTGTTGCTGGTGTATTTCCTGAGAATGTACCTAAAATTGGTCTTCCCCATGATTCTAATAATCTTGCCCATAATTGAAAATTAGCCATTAATGCTGCTACTAATATAACTGGAATATTTGAAGTGTAAATGAATTTTAATGGCCATCTTATTCCATAACCTCTTATTCTTCCAAATGACAATGGAATTTCAACTTTCATTGCCTGAACATAAACTACTAATAAAAATACAATTGCTGTTGCTGCTATTTCTGAAAAAGCTATCAATGCTGTTTTCATGCTTTCTACTGAACCTTGAAATAATGAAAGGAAAATAACTAAAATTCTTCCTACTGGAGCCTGACCTGAACCAACAAAGAATGCTCCTGTTGTTGTTAAGGGAGAGAATATTTGAATGAATACTTCTGCTGATACTCCTGCTGCGATAAATAATGACAATCCTGAACCTATTCCCCATTTGTTTACAACTTCGTCCATTAACATAATTAATAGACCACCTAAACATAGCTGGAAAACCAGGTACCAAGGTGAAAATCCTGCTGCTGGTGATAATCCACCTAATAATACATAAATTGCTGCTTCAAAAAGTATGAAGAAAATAGATGATACTTTTTGCAATCCCTGAAAGAAAACTCTTCCTTCATGAGTGCTTGTATCTATTTTTAAAATTCCTGAACCCATTAATAATTGCAGGACAATTGATGCTGTAACTATTGGGCCGATACCCAATGAAATTAATGAACCAAACTGAGCACCTAAGATAATTGACAAGAAGTCAAAATTTTTTAATGCATTATCTCCTAAACCATGCAAAGGAATTACACCTAATATAAAATATGAAACTAAAATTATTAATGTCCAAGTTATTTTTGTCTTAAATGAGAGATATTTTTGAGAAGGTCCTTTAACTTCTGGAAGATTGTTTATTATTGCATTTAAAACAGACATGTTACCCCTTTATTATTTTTCCACCAATTTTTTCTATTTTATCTTTTGCTTTTTCTGAGCATGATAAACAGGTGATTATTAATTTTTTTGTTACTTTGCCTGTTCCTAATAATTTTTGATATCCTAATTCATTTAAATTTAAATGATATGAATCAGTTTCTTTTTTTGCTTTTGCTAAATATTTTTTTTCTAAATTTTCCAGGTTTATTGCTTTAATGTTTTTTTTATTTCTTGAAACAAATCCCTTTTTACCAAAATATGTATTACCAAATTCTTTTAATATTGAAGGTTTTTTTTGGTCTGCTCTTTTACCTGTACCAGCCATTCCAAAACCACCACGATTACCAGAACCTCTTCTCTTTTTTTTAGAGCCACCACCATGGGTATGACTTCCACGATATTTTCTAACCTTTTTTCTCTTTAAGACAGTCATAGCATTTTCCTCACTAAATTATTAATATTATCTTTTCTGTAACCTAGAACACCATTCATACTATATGGTTTTTTAACTCCACCACGTTCAAAGCCGCCTACTGGTGCTTTTAATCTGAAAAAGGTTTTTATTCCCGGGATATCTTTTAATTTCTTTTTATCATTAAAGAATTCTTCTGCGAATTTTTCAAATGTCAAGCCTGTTTTTTGCTTTAAATATTCTTCTGTCAATCTTTTATTACCTGCTAACTTAGCCCTATTTTTTAATAATTCTATGAATGTTTCCTTGTTTATTTCGCCCCAGGTAACATAATCCTTTACTTTTGTTACCATTCCTATTGTTTGTTTTGAGTTATCTAAAACAGCACATGTATTTTTCTTGTATAATCTAAGCAAAGACAAAGTATCTCTAAACTCCTGCCTGCTTTTTATTTCTGTTCTTATTTTTATGACTGCTATTTTACTCATTTTTTGGACCTGAAATTATATTTGCTTTTTTTACAAATTCTGGTTTTATTTTTAATTTTGATATTTCTTTTAATGCATTAAAACATGCATTTATTGAATTGTATTTTGTTTTTGAGTTTGTTGCTCTTGAATATACGTCTGTTACTCCTGCCATTGCCAATACTTTTTTACATTCATTTTCAATACATAATCCTGTACCTTGAGGAGCTGGCATTAAAGTCATTGTTGATGAACCATATTTTCCTGTTACTTTTGCAGGTATAGTAAATGTGTTTCCTGTTTTTGATGTTTGTGAACGTTTAATCTGAACAATATTTAATTTTGCTTTTCTCAATGCTTTTTCTTTTGCAGGCATTGTTTCTTTTGATTTTCCATAACCCATACCTAAAAATCCATTTTTGTTTCCTACAATAATTAATGTAGCGAATTTTGGCTTATTACCTTCTGATGTTTTTTTCTGGGTTGATTTCCAAATACTTCTTTTTCCACCGCCAAATTTACCTTTTGACTGCCCTACTGAAAGAACTTCTGATTGCAAGTCATGAACTAAATAATCTGCTATTTCTGCTTCTAATATTCTTTTTCCTGAATCTAAAATTTCATTTAATGATGCTACTTTCCCTTCTTTTACTTGTCGGCCTAAATCTGTCTTTGGCTTCCAAGCATCTGGGTTAAATGCTTTTTCTCTTCGAATTCCTTCTGGAACTTCTTCTGTTTTTAATTCTATTTGCTTTTTCATTTTTTCAATATCTTTGCTTTTATTTCCTTAAATTGGGACTCTATATTTTCTGGATTAACATTGGTTTTTATATATTTGCCAAACTGCTTTTCATATTCTTTTTGTTGTGATTTTAATTTCTTTGAATATTCTACAATATGCTTGCCTGAAATTCTTTCTTCTGATGGCAAGACTTCTTTTGAAACATTTATTTTCATACCTGCATCTACTGCACCTTTAACAACTGCGTAGATTGAGGAACCTTTTATACTCTTTTGCAATCCTAAGTCTAATAAAGCTGGTTTTCCTTTATTTTTTGAACCTATTACTAAACCATATAAATATGCTGAAGGCAAATTTCCTGTATTATATTTCCAACCTAATGCAAGTAATTCTTTTCTTGTTGCTGTATTTTTAATATAATCCTGGCCGTCTTTAAATTCAATTAACTGAACTATGAATGAATTTAATTTTCTTCTAACTACTAATCTAGGAAGTTGTGATTTTAACAGCTTTAATCTCTGCTTGTAATCTGTTCTTGCTTTTCTTCTTCTCTTATACGGAATATTACTTCTTTTGTTTTTTGCCATTTTCTTTTGTTAATTCGTGTTCTGATAAATATAATTTTATGTGTCTTCTTGATCTGAAGAATCCACCTTTGGATTTTTTGTACAAATCCTGATAATCTTTTTTTGATAAAACATTTTTCGCCCTAAGGGTTTTTAAAATCTCTCTTTGGATTCTTATTCTTGATATCCAGGATGTTTTTGGATTTAATCTTGCGTTTTGACTTCCTTTTCTTGAACCTGTGCTGTTTCTTCTTCCCTTTCTTTTTTGCATTAATCTTTTTCTTACTCGAACTTTTGATTGTTCTGGCGCTCTTGATTTTGTGATTAATCCTTTTTGAATTAAAGCACGAACATCGTCTCTTGTTATTGCTTTTCCTATTTCATCTAATTCATCATTTTTGAAAGTTACTTTTTTCTCCCCTATGTTCATTAATGATGCTGCTAATCTTCTTTGTAAAATTAATTGTTTCATTTTTTACCCTCTAAAACTTGTTTTTTGAATTCTTTTTCTTTTTTTGCTTTTTCTTCTTTTGATTCTTCATGTAAGGGTTTGGCACCCTTCACGAACCCGCTACTATCTTCATGTAAGGACTTGTCGTCCTTCACGAACCCGCCATCATTCTTTACGAACCCGCTACTATCTTCATGTAAGGGTTTAGCACCCTTCACGAACCCGCCTTCATTCTGTTCTTCTTTTGAAGGTACTTTTTTTACCTCTTTCTTTTCAACAACTGGTTTTTTAGCATGAGATTTTTTTCTTTTTTCAAATGATTCTTTTAATTTTTGAATTTCTTTTTGAACATCTTTTACATTTAATAAGTTAATATCTGTTTTTGAAATTTTTTCCAGGATTTCTATTCTTTTTTTATTTCCTATTGTTGAAGATAAAACAGCATCGCCTTTTATTTTTTGAACATCATTCATGTTTGCTATTACTGGGATAATTTTCTTTTCTGATCTTGAATAACCTATTGCGGGAGAGGCACCTTTTCCTCTTTTGCACCATCTCATTTTATTGTGAATTCCTTTAGGTCTTCTCCATTTAGTGCCTAATTGCTTGAATGTCTGGCCGTCTGTTCTTACGAATTTCATTTTAATTCCTTCCCTGCTTTTTCAATCATCCAGATTCCATCCATGAAGACTCTTCTATCTTTATCTGTAATTCTTGTTGATGATTCTATATTTGCAGCTGTTTGCCCTGCTTTTTCCTTGTCTGATGATTCCAGGGTAATGATGTCTTTGTCTAGCCTGACTTTTACACCCGGCAAGATTAAAGCTCTTCTTGGTATTTTCTCACCTAAGAAATTTTTAACAACAATTTCATTTTTGTCTATAGCTACATTCATTGGAAAATGGCCAGAACAAATTTTTAATTTGTAAACATAAATTTCTAAAACACCTTTAATCATGTTTTTTAGATGAGCTGCTATTGAATTAAGATTTTTCTTGAAATTTCTTGTTGTCTTTGCTGTTGAAAGAATTAATTGATTATTAGAATGCTCCAAGTTCATACCAATTAACTTAAAGATTCTTGAATTTTCACCATGGGGACCTTTTATTTTTACTAAAGAACCTTCTATGTGAACATTAACTTCTGTTGGTACATCTATTATTTTTTTGATTTGTTTCATTTTATATAGGGGTTGCACCCCTTATGACCCCGCTACTATCCTTCATGAACCTGCTCAAACAGATTCTTGAACCTGCCTTCATTTTAGTATACGAATGCTATTAATCTTCCACCCAATCCTTTTTCTCTAGATTGCAGATTGGTCATCATTCCTTTTGGTGTAGAAACGATTACTATTCCAAATCCTTTAGCAGGAAGGAATCTTTTTTCATATTTTTCCAATGTTGATTTTTTGAATGCAAATCTTGGCTTTATAACCTTGCAGTTATTTATTGCGTTAATTAAATTTATTTCAACATAACCAGCCCTGGCATCTTTAACAATCTTATAATCTCCAATGAATGAATTATCTTTCATTATTTCCAAGACTTTTTCCATTTGTTTTGAAACAGGTGAAATCAAGCAGGTTGTTTTTCCAGCTTTCTCGCTATTAAAAATCTTTGACATCAAGTTTGATAAGGTATCGTTTAACATTTTATGAATATTGTTTAAATCCTATTTTTCTGGCGTTAAGTCTAAAACACTGTCTGCATAATCCTATTCCATATTGCTGTAGATGAGCACCAACTCTTCCGCATAATTTGCATTTGTGCAATGCATCTCCGCAACTTCTTTTCTTTGAAAGATTATGTTTCTTGAATTTTTCAAGCTTTTTTGGTTTTACTTTTAATTGCTTAAAAACTTTAGTTGGATTACTGTAACTCATTTTCTTCTCCTCTTGTTATTATTTGTATTTTGAATTCTTCTTTTATGAATTTCATTGCTTCTTCTTTTGTTATTTTATGCTTATTGCTTATTTTTGAAGATGGCCTTCTTAATTTTACCCTGTAACCTGGTTTTTTTAATGTAACAGCTACGTCTAAACCAATGATTCCGATTTCTGGCATATATTCTACGCCGGGAATATCAATATATTCTTTTACGCCAAAAGAAAAATTTCCATTTCTGTCAAATTTTCTTTCTGTAATCTTGTTTTCATTAGCTGCTAGTAATCTCTTTAAAATATCGAATGCTTTTTCATGCCTTAATGTTACTTTTGCAGCAATTGGTAATTTAGGGCGTAAGTTCCATGTAGGAATTCTTGCCATTGTTATTGTTTTAACTGGAGTGGAATTTGAAATTTTTTGAAGCAACTTAATAGCTTTGTTTAATTTATCTCCTGCTTCTCCTGCTCCTATATTTAATGTTACTTTATCTATTGTTATTTTCTGCATTGGATTCATATTATTTCCTCGTCGATAACGAAAGCATAATCTTTTTGTGTTTCATATAATTTTTTTTCATGCTTGAATGAGATTTTATCAAATTTTGTTTTGCTTGACTGGATTTTTGTTTCTTCCAAAGTTCCTGTTAATCCTTTGTGCTTGCCACCTGTCAAATACACTTTTGCATTTTTTTCAAACTTTAATGTTTTTAATGGTTTATTTGTTTTCAAATCAAACAAAACAGTATCATTTACACTGTAATTATCCTTATCTAAAATTAAATTTTTTCCATCTGAAAAATTAATCTGAATTTTTTTATTTTTCATTATTCTTTTTCCTATAACTTTTGATGGTTTGATATTAGGATGCTTTGCTTCTACTAGTATGAATTTGTTATTTTCATCCAACAATAATCTTCTTGGCTTTTCATTTTCTATTTCAATTATATCAAATAATCCTAATGGCAATTTTTGATCATGAACAATTTTATTATTGACTTTTACTAATTTTCTTTGCAAAATATTTCTTGTTTCCCTAGCTGTTTTAATTAATTTTAATGTATTTCTCAATAATAATCCGACTGGAATACATTCTTGGATTGCATGAGGACCAGATGATGGCTTGATTGTCCATTTTGTTTCTTTTATTGAAATAGGCCAAGCTTTAGGTGCCAAATTTCTGCAAAGATGATTATTTACCATTTTTTAAGCTCCTTGTAGGGATTGCATCCCTTACGACCCTGCTATTATTCTTCATGAACCTGCCTTCATTTACGACCCTACTATCTTTCACGAATTCGCTTTTTAAAATTCTTTTTTTATCTTCATACAAAGATGTTACTATTAAATTTGAAGGATCTAAGGGAATAAAAGATGTTTTTCCTGTTTTATTGCTTTGAGTTATTCCTTCAATGTAAACTTTCATTTTATTTAACAAAACTTTTTCAATTTTTCCTGATTTACCTTTATTACTTCCACGAACAATTTTAACTACATCATTTTTTCTTACAGGGATTGAGCGTCTATTATATTGTTTGATTAATTCTTTTGACAAATGAGAAGAAACCATTTTATGCTTAACATGAAGAGGAGCATTCAATCTATACTTTCTCTGTTTTCGAGCTTTTTTGCTGCTTTTCCATTTTAGTGAAAAAAATTTCATCTTCTTATACAACTATAGATGCCAATTTTGTAATTGCTGGCCATCTTTCTCCTACTTCTTTGGCTATTGGACCCTTTAAAATAGTTCCCTTTGGGCTTCCTTTATCGTCTTTTAATACAACTGCTGCATTGTCTTCAAATCCTACTGACAATCCATTTTTTCTTTTGAATTCTTTTTTTTGTCTTACTATAACTGCGTAAACAACTTGTTTTCTTATTCCAAGCTTTCCCTCTACTACTGATGCCTGGATTAAATTACCAATTCCACCTGCTGCAATTCTTCCTTTTTTTGTTTTTATACCAATTACAGAGATGATTCTAAGTGTTTTTGCACCTGAATTATCAGCTGCATTTATTCTTGCACCGAAATTTAATGATCGGATTATTTTTGTTGACATTGCTTTCATTTTTCAAATCCTATAACTACAAAACTTTTTGTTTTTGATAATTTTCTACATTCGCCTATTACTACCTTATCTCCTGTTTTTATATCCAAACAAGGAGGACAATGAGCATGAATTCTTGTTGTTCTTTTTTCATAACGTTCATATTTAGGCAGGAATTTCAATCTTGGAAATTCTATTGTTGTTGTTCTGAATACATCTATTTTTTTTACTTTTCCTGAAAATATTCTACCTCTAACTCTTAATGAGCCGTGAAAAGGACATCTTTTATCCTGGCATTCTTTTTTTGGTTTTTCTATTTTTATTCCTGGTTTCATTTTTTTGTTTTTTCCTTTTGATTAAACTTTTTTTAAAAGTTTATTTTATCCTGTCTTCTGGTTTTTTGATTATTTCTTTACCATTTATAATTTGACTACCTATCTTGAATTTAATCTGGGATTTTATCAGATGCTTTGTTTTATTTTTTGCTTTTAAAACAAGCATGTTTTTTGTTTCCCAAATTACTTTTCCTTTAAGGCCAATCAAATTTTTGTTATCAGCTTCGATAATTTCAATCTCTTTGCCAATTATCTCTTGTTTTATCATTGAACACTGATTGTATCCTGGGGAAAGCCGAGTTTTATTAATTCTTGTTTTACTTTGGCTTTATGATCGCCTTGGAGTTCAATTTTGCCGTCCTTGACTGTACCGCCGCATGCAAATTTTTCTTTCAATGCTTTGGCAATATTTTTTAGGTCAATGTTTTTGTCCAAACCTTCAACTAATGTTGTAAGTTTGCCAAATCGTCTTTTGACAGCTGTTATTGTTATCCTCTGATTCTCCTTTGCGATATTCTCCCAGCTACCTAATTCTTTTGGCAGGCCTGTGATCGGGTCTATGTTACCCATCTCTTTATTTTTTACCTCCTTCTTGTTGATTTAAAAAAGTTAATACTCTAGCGATTTCTCTTCTTAATTTTCTAATATTTCCTGGATTTTCCGGAGTAGTACCGGAACTTTTTTGAGAGTTTAGCTTCATTAATTCTTTTCTTAATTCAACTAATTTACTCTTTTGTTCTTCTTTGTTTCTTGGTTGTTGGTTTTTTTTCATTTTATATAAGGGCTGCGCCCTTCATGAACCTGCGCACGAACTTGTGTACGAACCTGCTAAAAAAGCAGTATTCATGATGTTGCTGTTTCTCCTGTTTTAATTTCATTTACCTTCAAAGACTTTCTTTTCTTGACTTCTTTTTCTTTTTTTGTATCTTCTTCTATTTTTTCTTCTTTGATTTCTTCGATGATAACTTGAGGTTTTAAATCTTCTTTAGTTAATTTAAAACGAATGGTATCTGGCAAGATTACATCTGGATGAATTATTTTTACCTGGATACCTATTGCACCTGATTGCAAATGAGCTACTGTCAATGCTTTATCTGTGAAACTTTGAGCAACATTTCCTGATTTTTTTAAGTGACCTGCCATAAATCTCCATCTTTTACTTCTGGAACCTGGAACACCTCTTCCTGAAATTACTATTTCTGCACCAATTGCACCTGCATCAATTATATCTTGGAGAGCTCTGTAACCTATTGATTTGAATCTTTTTGGACCGTATTTTTCAAATGTTGAAACAATTCTTTCTCCAATTCCTTTTGGATCTAAATTTGGTGATTCAACTTCTGCAACATCAATCTGAGGATTTTCCATTTTGAATTTTGTTTTTAAAACAGAAGTTAAACTTTGAATATTAGAACCTTTTTTTCCAACGATTAAACCAGGTCTTGAAGTATGAACAATTATTTTTTCACCTAATGGTGTTTTCTTTAATTCAATAAAACTATAGGAGCCTTTTGGCAATTGAGCTGTTAAATATTGCTCTATTAAAAATGAACGTCTTTTCATTGCTAATATTTCTTTTTCAATCATTTTTTAGTTACCTTCTTTTCTGCAGTAAGGGTTGCACCCTTCACGAACCTGCTTTTATTTTCATTTACTTCTTTTAATATAATCTGGATATGTGTATTTTTCATTCGTCTTCTTTTTTGCCTTCCTGGATGCCATTGCATTGGACCTTTATTGACTATTATTGAAGAAATGTATAAATTCTGGTTTAAACCAATATTTTTTGCATTTGCTTCTGCTCCTTTTATTAATCTTAAAATTTCCATACAAGCATTTATTGGAAATTTACCAGGACCTATTGCTGTTTTATGAGCAACTTCCCTGTCAAATCTTCTATATGGGACTGCTTTTTTCAATGAAATTACTTCTTCTAACATTATTTTAGCTCTCGCTGTTTTTTTATTTCTAATCATATTTGCAATTTCAACTGAATTTTTAGTTGAGATAGTCAAATTCTTTGCATTAACAACTGCTTGTTTAGTAAGGGTTGCACCCTTCACGAACCCGCTAATATTTTTATCTTCCATTTTATATAAGGGCTCCGCCCTTCATGAACCTGGAAAAGCCCTTCATGAACCTGAAATTATTTTTAGTTTCCATTTTATCTAGCTGATACTGCTCCACTTGATTTTGTAGCGCCTAGACCAGGAGCTGAATGTTCTACTTTTCTTCTTGTCATTGAAAATTCACCTAATCTCATTCCTAACATTTCTGGTTCTATTAAGACAGGAGAAAATTCCTTTCCATTGTGAATCTGAATTGTTAGACCTACCATTTTTGGTAAAACAATCATATCACGACAATGAGTTTTAACTGGTTTTTTCCTTACACCTTTTAAGGCTAAATCTATTTTTACTAACAATGCTTTTTGAGCATCTGAAAAACCATGCAATAAAGCTCTTCTGGTTCTACTTGGAACTAATTTCATAAACTCTTTAATATCTAATTCTTTTAGTTCTTCTATTGTTTTTCCTCTATATGTAAATTTCTTTAATGCCATTTTACTTTTTCTTACCTCTACCTGTTCTCTTTGCTCTTATTAATCCAACCTTTCTTCCTGGAGGAGCATTTCTTGGTGCAGTAGCTGGTTTACCCATATGTCTACCTCTACCTGAACCGAATGGATGGTCTACTGCATTCATTGCAACTCCTGAAACAACTGGATATAATTTATTTTTAGCCTGCATGATGTGGTGCATTTTTCCTGCTTTTAATATTGGTTTTTCTCTTTTACCTGCACCTGCGATTATTCCTACAACTGCGCGACAATTATCTGGAAATTTCTTTTGTTTTTTTGATGGGAATTCGATTGTAACTTCATTATTTAATTTTGAAAGAACTCTTGCTGAACTTCCTGCTGTTCTGCAGAAAATTGGACCTGAACCTGGCAATTTTTCAATTGCACAAATATTTGTATTGTCTGGAATTTGTGATAATTCCATTATATTTCCTGGTTTTGCTGTATCTAAACCTAATGTAACAAAAGTTCCTTCTCTTACTCCTAATGGAGCTGGAATTACTGCTTGTGCTCCATTTTCATATTTTATGATTGCTAATGGAGCTGATTTTGAAACATCCCTAACTAAAGTGATTATTTTTCCTACAATTGGATTTTGTTCTGTTTTTGGGAAATTAAAGAAATATTTAAATCTATGAACCTGCGATCTATAGCGCATTGTTCCTCTTCCCCTTCTCTGACTAATAATATTTTTTCCCATCTTACATGAAACCTAATTTTGTAGCTACATCAATAGCTGGATTTTCTTTTGATAATTTAGCGTAAACTTTTTTATGTCCTGAATGAGTAATTAATGAATTTATTTTTTCAATTTTCACATTTAATAATTCTTCTAATGCTTTTTTTACTTCTTCTTTTGTTGCTTTTCTATCTACTATAAATGTTAATTTGTTTTCTGTCTGCATTAAGCGGACTGCTTTTTCTGTTGTTATTGGATGTTTTATTGCTTCCATTGTAAGGGTTGCACCCTTCACGAACCTGCTATCATTGACAAACTTGCCATCATTGACGAACCTGCCAAAAATGCACTGTTCCTGAAGTTACTTAAACCTCCATTTTATTATTGCTTCCATTTTACATGAATAATTTTTCCTTTTCTAATTTTTCAATTGCTGATTCTGAATATATTGTTAATCTTCCTGCTTGTGTACCTGGAGCTAATAATTCTGCATTGATTTTATTTATTGAAACTATTTCCAAACCCTGAATATTTGAAACTGCTTTTACTAATGGGCAGTTTTTTGAAACTACAAACAAAGGACCTTTTTTTATTCTATATTTTCTTCCTCTGAATTTTCCTTTACCTGGGCGAATTTTTTTACTTTCTGTTCTTGCTATTTCATCTTTTAATCCTAATTTATTTAAGACTAGCATGACTTCACTTGTTTTCTTTAAGTCTTCTATTGCTGGAATTACTATTAATGGGAAATTTGTAAATCTATGATTTCTTAATTTAACTAAAGTTTCATTTAATGTAGCGGATAATGCTGAGCGAATTGCTTTTCTGTTTTCTTTTACATTTACTTTTACTTTTCTATTTTTACTTGCTTTAGGTGGATGAGCTTTTCTACCGCCTTTGGTACCTGGAACAAAAGCACCTTCCCATGCAAATTGAGAACCTCTATGCCACATTGTTTTTCTAGCTACTCTGGACATTCCTTTACCATAAGAACCTTTGTAATCTTTTCTTCTTCTTGAAATGTCAACTGCTTGTCTTTTACCTGCTTCTGGATATGCTCCATAAGGCTGTCTTTTGTTTTCTCTTATTGCTAAAACAGCTCGTTTAATTAAATTAGGATGATATGGCTCATTGAATTGCTCTGGTGTTTTTATTTCTTTTACTTTATTACCTTGTAAATCTAAGACTTTCATTTTAAGTAAGGATTCCATCCTTTACGAACCTGGTACGAACCTGCAACCATGTTCTTTTTTTGTTTTTATTTAATTTCATTTTAAAAAATAACCTCATTTAACTTTGTTTTACCGTCACTGCTTCTTCTCATTGCTGGTGTAAATATAATTAATCTTTTTGCTGGACCTGGAATTGAACCTTTCATTACTAAATACTGGTTTTTTATCAAGCCATATTTTGGGAAACCTGAAGATGGATTTATTTTTTGGTCATTTCCAATTTTCATTATTAATTTATTGTATTCTGTTCTTTTATGAAAACCATGCTGACCTGCCTGGGCTACTGTGAAATGTACTCTTTCATCTCCCTGAGCACCCAGATTACCAGGTGTTCTTGTTGATTTTTCTGATTTTTTTTGCCTTAAACTAATATGAAATCTTCTTACTGGACCTTGCAAACCATGACCTCGTGTTATTGCGTGAGCATCAACAAACATATTGTCTCTGAAAATTTCATTTACTAATATTTCTTTTTTCTCTAAAAATGTTTTTGCTTCTGCTAATGGCAAATTTAATCTTAATTCAAGAACTTCTGGTTTCTTTTTTCCTATTGTTGTTAGTTTTGGCTGAGTATATATTGCTAATCTTAATTCATCATAAGGGCTGTCGCCCTTCATGAACCCACTTTCTTCTTTATGCTTTTTTGCTATGATTATTTTTCTTTCTAATTCTTTATCGAGATTTTTATTTTGAATTTCTCCAATGCATTTTAAACCATCTATTGTTTTTTTATAGAATCTTAATGCCAATGGTTTTACTGGAGGACATTCAATTATTGTAACAGGAGTTATTATTGCTTCCTTGTTTTTTCTGTTTGTATCTGCATCATGATATTCTGCCCGAGCCATGCCTACTTTATATCCTAGAAAACCCATTAATGAACTGGTTTTTGATTTTACTGAATATGATTTCACATTTGAGTAAATTCTCTTGGCTCTTTTTCTTGGCCAATACTGCAAACTACCTGAATGTGACTTGTGTGCTCTTGCCATGTTAATTAAAATTCTTGAAAAGGGCTTTATAAAGGTTTTGAAGGAAGCTTTCTTTTTGCGAAAAGAAAGCTTCAGCAAAGAAAAAGCTGAATGGAAAACCTTCAGGAAAAAGAACATTTTGGAAAGAAAACACTTAGAAAAGGATATAACTAACAAAACATTTATATTATAGGGAAATATTACTATTATATGGCTGAAACAACACTAGCTTTGGCTGCTATGGAGAAATTATTGAGAAAAGCAGGCGCTGAACGAGTTTCTGATACTGGGAAGGCTGCTTTGAGAGAAGTATTGGAAGACTATTCTAAGATTATTGGAGAGAAAGCTATTAGGTTTGCAAAACATTCTGGAAGAAAAACAATAAAGGCAGAAGATGTTAAATTAGCTGCTAAAAGTTAGTTATAATTTTCCTATTAGAGATTCAAAAGAAAATAGATTATCTGGATTATCGTATTCTACAAAACTATCTTTATCATCTGAATAGGGAATATTGGTTCTAAATTGCGGTACCCGAATAAATCTTATTTTGTTTAACTCTGCGGATTTAATGTCTCTACCATGAAAATTGTCACCAATATAAATTGCACTTCTTTTTGGAATAGAAAAATCTTTACATACTCTCCCCAAATCTTTTACATTGCCCCTTAATCTCATTGCAGCTTTTCTTAATACAGGTGAATGAAGATGTTTATATCTTAATTCTGAAACCAGATGTTCACTATGATAAACTCCATCAAATTTTCCTGTTAATCCTGAAACTTGCAGGTCTGCTGTAATTCTTTCTAAATCAGCATCTGTAAAAACAACGATTTTAGCAGGTCTATAAAAATCCATAAACTGTTCTAAACCTGGGCGTACTGCTCCATCCAATCTTCCATCTGATTTTAAAATAGTTCCATATACATCTAAGATTATTAATTTTACCATAAATTTTTATAGAATTGATGTTATTTAAATGTTACTACTCTAGAATTAAATTGTAAATTCTTTCTTGTTTTCTACTTTCTTACCATCAACTTCTAAGATTCTTAAAATGGTTCCTTTCCTTTTTGCATTGATTCTTGCTAGTTCTACATTGTGCTTGAATTCTTCTGGGATTACTATCTCATTAATATTATAAATATGCTTAATTATTACTTTCTTGAAATCTTCTTTGTAGTCAAATAATAAGTCATGTAAGAATTCTTTTGGTAAACTAGCTGAACAAAAATTTTCTTTTAATTTCTTTCCAGGCTTAGGAAGCTTTATTCCTGATTTTAATTTAAATGAACCATATTCAAAGCTTAATAGAATATTCTGTGATTTATATTTCTCATAAATTTCTTTTAATTTTTCAGGTGAGAAATTTTCATTTATATCTGCTTCATATAATTTTTGCTTCTTTTTTACATGTTCAAAATCTGTTATTGGCTCGTTTGAGACTATCAAACCAGTGACCTGGACTGGCTCTTTTAAATTCTGGATTAACATATGAAATAAATCATTTGAAAATTCATAACTTGATTTTATGTTTAGGTTCTTTCCATTACTTATGGTTAAGGCAGCTCTTTCATATTCACCTTTGCCGAATCTTCTGAACTGTCTTTTAATGTATTCATCTGCTTCGTTGTTGAATATTTTTTTCATGAAGTTCATATATTTTTAATATTGGTATGCTTTAAAAATCTTTTTTATGATTTATTTTTATGTTTGGATTTTTAACTAACAAAAGAAGAATCGAATTTAGTGATATTAGCAGGATACTGGAAGGAATAAAAGTTGTTAAAATTAGAAGCTGTACTGGCTTATTTTGCACTTATTTTAATTTGAAAGATGAAAATTTAAGTTATAACGAGATAATGGCGCTAATATCTAATTCTTTGGGTTTAAGGCCTAATATTATTTCTGAATTTGTTGAAGGAGAATATAGGGAAATTGGGCTAAATGGAGAAAGAGAATATAGGCTAGATTTGAGTTTTGGAAGAGGTTTTAGAAGAGCAACTATTTATGGAGTAAACAAATAATCTTTTAAAAAGAAACTTTCTTTTAATTATTAATAGCCCCATAGTCTAGTGGTCAAGGACGTGGCCCTCTGGAGGCTGAGACCCAGGAGCATAAGTAAATATGCTGGGAATTCGAATCCTGGTGGGGCTATTAAATTTGTTCCAAGAACAATAATCTTTAGAGTTAAAAAACCTTAAATTAACATGAAAAAACCAGAAATAAAAACCTTTAATGGAAATTTCTTTGAGATTGGAAAACAAGAGGGTGAGATATATAAAAAGAATGGAATGAATATAGCGAATTTTAAATTTGATTCAGATATTTATAAGAAACAGTTAGAGATATATAAGAAATTTTATCCAAAAATGTTGGAAGAACTAAGAGGAATTGCAATAGGGTTAAAATTAGATGAAGAAAAAGTAATTAGTTTCTTTATTTCCAATGAAATAGAATTCTTTAAAAAATTTATTTCAGGAAAAGCATGCACAATATTTGGTTTTAAGACTAAAAAATCTTTATATGTTGGAAGAAATTATGATTGGATTCCTAAGACTGAAGATGTATTTCAGATTTACAAAGTTGATAATCCTCAAAAAAATTCATTTATTGCCGTGACCGATGGTGCTTATGGTGGTGAAGCTGGACTTGATGTAAAGAACTTCTATTATAATGTAGATGATGCTATAAATGATAAAGGATTGTTTATAGGATTAACTTTTGCTTATGCTAATGAATGGTCTTATGGACTTACATGCATTCATATGACTAAACTTATAGCTGAAACTTGTACAACAGTTGAAGATGCTATAAAAGTTTTTGAGAAAGTTCCATTATGTTGCCCAAAGAATTTTTTTATTGCAGACAAAAAAGGCAATATGGCAATAGTTGAACATACTTCAAAGAAATTTAAAGTCATTTACCCAAAGGATAACCTTTTGATACAAACAAACCATTATGTAGATAAAGAACTTGAAATAGAAGATACTGTACTCAAAAGAGTCCCTTATCATAACACTTTTTTAAGATATTATGAAACCTTACAAGGAATTAATTTTAATAAAGAAAAGTTTAGTTATGATAATATCATGAAGATTTTAGGAAGAAAGGGTTCTTATACCTGCCAGAATTTTCCTGGAGTTAAGACTATATGGTCTTTGGCTTTAGATATGCAGAAACAAAAATATATATTGTTTTATGACCTCTTTGGGGAAAGAAAACAGATTAAACTTGAAATATAACATTATTACTAAAAAAGGAACAAAAGATTCATATTGGTATAAACCATAACATATATTTCCTAGACTTAAAATAATTTATGTAATTATGCCTTTATCAGCCTGTTTTAAGCAAAAAAGCCTAAAATAACTTTTAGTTATAAAGCTGGTGGGGCTATTTATTTTAATAAATGATGGAGTAATGCCATTCTAATATATAATCCATTTTCAGCCTGCCTAAAATAAGCAACTCTTTTGTCTTCTTGTTCTATATGCAAGGGTAAAGAAATTTCTTCTACATGGGGCAAGGGATGCATGATTCTTGCATCTTGTTTTATTAAATGCAAGTTATTCTCATTTATTATATACTTTCCTTTTGCTTCTTCGTAGTCTTCTTTTGATATTCTTTCTTTTTGAATTCTTGTCATATAAATTATATCTGCTATTGGGAGAACTTTATTTAGGTCTGTTTCTTCTTTAAATTCAATATTGTGCCTTATTAAATATGCCTTAATATCTTCTCCTATTTTTAGGTTTTCAGGCGAGACAAAAATTATTTTAATATTTTCAAATTTACCCAAAAGATAAGATAATGAACGGACTGTTCTTCCTGAAGCTAAATCACCAACAAAAATTATGGTAAAATCTTTTATTCTATTAATTTCCTTGTAAATTGTAAACATATCTAATAATGCTTGAGTTGGATGCTGGCCTTTGCCGTCTCCTGCATTTATTATTGGGACTTTTGAAATCTGGGATGCTAACTCTGCTGCACCTTGTTCATAATGCCTAATAACAATTGCATCTGCATAAGAAGAAACTATTCTTATGGTATCCTGAATACTTTCTCCTTTAACTGCTGATGAAAATTCTTTTGCATTTTCTGTTGAAATTACTGAACCGCCTAATTTTAACATTGCTGACTCAAAACTTAATCTTGTTCTTGTACTTGGTTCATAAAATAGTGTTGCTAAAACTTTTTCATTTAAAGCTGAAGAATAAAACTTTGGATTTTGTTTCATATGTTCTGCATTCTGAAATAAAGAAAAAAGAAGCTCTGGAGAAAATTGTTGAGATTCGTATAAATGGTTTAATTTCATTCCAATCTTTTTTAGATTAGTTCTTTATTTTATAAACATTTTCAGGTTTAATAATACTAATTCAAGGCAATGATTATTGCACCTACTGTAATTAAAATTATTCCAATTATAGAATACAAATTTAATTTTTCACCTAAGAAAATTGCTGCGAAGACTAATGCAAATACGATGCTCAACCGGTCTATTGGAACTACCTGCCTTACTGTTCCAAATTTTAAAGCCAGGAAATAAAATAACCAGGATAATGCTCCTGCTACTCCGCTTAAAACAATAAAGTATAATGCTTTTGAATTTGCAAAAATACTTGATATTTCATTGAACTTTTTCTGGCTAAATACAATTATTGTTAAAAATAATGCCATTACTATTGAACGAATTGCTGTTGCTGTTGTTGAATCAATGTTTTGCAAACCTATTTTTCCAAAGATTGCTACTAATGCTGCTGTTAATGCTGACAATAAAGCAAAGATTATCCAGAGATATTCCATTTTATTTTAATATTTGTTTAGTTTATAAAATTAATTTACATTAAGAAAATTAAAAGCAAGGCATATAATATTACAACAATGAAAATCATTGAATATTCTGTAACTTTGTGAATTTTATCAACTAATTCATTCTTTTTTCTTTCTAACAAATCAAGCATTAATACATTTAAGATGAAACTTGCCAAAAGCACAAAATAAGTCAAAATCATGAATTTATCTGCAAAGGTCAAGTAACCGACTGGTGGAATCTGGTTGGTAATCGATACGTGGAACATTACTGAAGCGACTAATGCTGAGCCAACCATTCCTAATCTTGTTGTTATTTTATCTGGATCTAAAAAGAAACTTAATAGTGCTATTAAGACTATGAATATTACTGGAAGAAATGTTTTGAAAAATGCATTTATTGAAGGCCTTGAGATATCTATTGTGAAAACATATTGAGAATATGTTTCTTCATATGCTGGATAATAATGCTCTTTTGCTTCTGCATTCCAACCATCTAAATCCCAGCCTATGAAAATTATTGAATCATCTAATCCTGATTCTTCTAATTTTGGGACATAGATTAAATCTTCTATTGGTGTTATTTTATCTTCTATTATAATCTCCATCTTTTGCTTGTCAAATGGAAATTGCTTTAGATTAACAGGAGAGTTTAAACTTGCCTGAATTCTGTAAAACTTTTCATTTTTTTCATCTATAATCTTATCTATTGATGTTGCTCTTCCGTTCATAAATTCGAAGTTTGAATTACATTCTGTATCACATTTCATGGATAAATAAAAATCAGCTGTGAATGTTCCTGTTGCTACATCAAATTTGCCCAAGTTTAAGATGTAAACTGAGGTTTCTATTTCCTGAGCTAAAGCTATGGGGGTGAATAATAAAAGTATAAATAACAATAAAAATATCTTTTTCATGTTTCCTTTTAATTAACGATGGGTTTAAATGTTTTTTTATTTGATTTTTTCATAATACAAAAATTTATAATTGGTTTTTTTAATCTGTTATTAATGCTCCTGTAGTGTAGCTCGGTCAAATAAGCTTTCTTTCTGTAGAAAGAAACCTTAAGGAAAGAAAGACCGAATGACTTAAGGAAGAAAGAGCTTAGACCATTCACTCGACCCTCTCACGGTCGAAACCTGGGTTCAAAAGAAGCCTTTTCTTGTAAGAAAAGCCTTCGGGGAAAAGAACACCTTGAAGAAAGAAAAGCTTCTGGAAGTCCCAGCAGGAGCAGTACTTTTTCTTTCTGTAGAAAGAAAACCTACGCTAAAAGAAAGACACAAGAAAAAACCTACACTAAAAAAGAAGCAATTAGAAAACCTACACTAAAGAAAACACTTGAAAGAAAATATTAAATAACCTTAATTCTTCAAACTTTTAATGAAAAAAGAGTATTTAATAAAAGGAATCTGGTTTTTTGCAATATTTCTTTTAATTTATACTATTGTTAATATGCTTTCAATTGGAAGAAGTTATTTTCATTTTGCCTTTGCTTTTGAGGAAACTATGAAGGTTATTCCTGTATTTTTGATATTTTATGTTTCGTCTTATATCATAATTGCAATGCCTTTTTTTGTTTTGAAAAGAAGCTATGAAATAAGGAAATTAGTTTATGTTTATTGGACAATTGCCATTATTTCCTTTATTATTTTTTTATTGATTCCTGCGAAAGTTGTAAGACCTGTTGTTATTGATGGATTTTTTGCATGGGTGCTTAATACCTTCTGGACTTATTTTGATTTGCCTTATAACTCATTGCCTTCTTTGCATATTTCTTTGAGTTTTGCTGCTGCTTATTTAATGAGAAAACATCTTAATTTTGTTTATTTACTCTTATGGGTTTTACTAATTGCTATTTCAACCATACTAACTAAACAACATTATATCTTAGATATTGTTACTGGATTAGCTTTAAGTATTCTTGTTTTAAGCCTCTTTAGAAAAGAGCCTTAAGGGAGAAAAATAATTTAATCAAAATGATAAAATATGACCATCAGAAGCCTTTCTTTTGTAAAAGAAAACCTTCAGGGAAAGAAAACAGAAATGATAAAATATGACCAGCATTTTATGATTGATGAAGAACTAATTAAAAGAATTGTTAGCTACTTAGATATTCAACAAAATGAAAGTGTTATTGAAATTGGTGCTGGAAATGGAGCTTTATCTTCTGAATTATATACTAAAACTAAAAATTTAAATTTAGTTGAAATTGATAAGGAATTGATTTCTGGATTAAAAGAGAAGTTTAAAGATGTAAAAATTCTTAATAAAAATGTTTTAAACATGGAGTTGAAGTATGACAAGATAGTTGGTAATATTCCTTATAACATTTCTGAACCTCTGTTTAATAAATTATTAAAAAGTAATTTTAAGAAAGCTATATTTACTGTTCCTAATAATTTTTTAATTTCACCTCTTTTGAATAAACTAATGAATACATTTTTTAAAATTGAAACTTTGGAGATCGTGGATAAAGATAAGTTTAAACCTAAACCCAGAGTTTTATCTAAAGTTATTTCTGTTGAGCATAAAAAATTAAATGACAATGAAAGAATATTGAAAGAGGTTTATATTAACCAGACTAAGAAATTAATGAATGCTTTTGAAGATGCTTATTTTCATGTTTTGAAATTATCTAAAAAACAAACTAAAGAGAAAATTCCTGCTTTTGAATTTTTAGAAAAAAGAGTTTACATGTTGAATACTAAAGAGATGAGTAAAATTGTTGAGTTCTTGAATATTTGATTATATATTTAAGATTATAATTTTGCTTTTAAATTGTGAAAGTTTACTTTTTTCATGGAAACAATAAAAGATTCTCCCATATCTGGAACCCTTAAGGGTTTGTATATGGAAACACCACATAGCGACTTGGACATGACACCTGAACAATTTACAGATGCTGTTGCTAATTATAGCTTTTATACTTACAGCAGAGCAAATACTTCTTTTGCTGAAGGTTTTAATGATTTAATTGCTAGAGAAACACATTATCATCTGGAAGATAGAGGCTATTGCTTCAATGGAATATTCTTTAAGGGATTATCTACTGAAGATTATGAAAAAGCAAGAGGTACAATACTTCAAGCATTTGTTAATCGTACTATAGAAATCTTAGAAAGAAAAAGAAGATTAGATAATCATTGCTTAGAAGTCAATTTAAGACGCCATATTAAACCTGTTAAATCAGTTGAAACTGTTTAATTTTTCTTTTTTTGATATTTTTATAAAGTCTGATTTTTTAGTTTTCTTATGAGCTCGTGGTCTATTGGTATGATTTGACCCTCACACGGTCAAGGTAGCAGGTTCGATTCCTGCCGGGCTCAAGTTTTTTTATAAATCCTCTTGATGAAAGAAAAAAGATTAAATGCGCCAGCCGGGACTTTCGCAGCTTTGTTCTCTTTTCCGAAGTTTTCTCTTGTAAGAGAAAAGCTCATTCGAACCCGGGCCGCAGCCTTGGGAAGGCCGCATAATAACCACTATACTACTAGCGCTTCTAATTAATAAGAAAAAGAATGTTTTTAAACTTGATTTTTATTTAATTTTCATGGTAAAAAATAAATTTTATGTCACAACACCGATTTATTATGTAAACTCAGAACCCCATATAGGTTCTGCTTATACAACTATATTGGCAGATGTATTTGCTAGATGGCATAGATTAAAAGAAGAGAATGTTTTTTTCTTAACTGGGACAGATGAGCATGGCCAAAAAATACAGCAAATTGCCAAAGAAAATAAAACAGAGCCAAAAGAATTTGTAGATAAGATAGCTAAAAAATTTCAAGAGACATTTAAATTATTAAATATTTCAAATGATTTTTTTATAAGAACTACTAATCCCAAACATGAGGAAGAAGTTTCTAAAATATTACAAGAACTTTATGATAAAAAATTTATTTACAAAGGAGAATACGAGGCTCTTTATTGCGTTGGCTGTGAACAATATTTAAATAAAAGTGATTTAGTTGATGGAAAATGTCCTTTACATAAAAAGGAACCCGAAATAATAAAAGAAGAAGCATATATGTTTAAATTATCTGCTTTTCAAGATAAACTTTTAAAATTAATTGAAACAGGAGAATTTGAAATTCTTCCAATGAAAAGAAGAAATGAAGTAGTTTCTTTTCTTAAAACAGGATTACAGGATATTTCAATTTCCAGAAAAAAAGAAAAAGTTAGTTGGGGTATTGAATTACCTTTTGATAAAAACCATAGTTGCTATGTCTGGATTGAGGCTCTTCTTAACTATGTAACTGGACTAAAAATTAATAATAAGTTTAAGGATTATTGGCCTTGTGATTTACAATTAATGGCTAATGATATATTAAGAATACATGCTACTATATGGCCAGCTTTGCTTTTAGCATTAAAATATAAGTTACCTAAAACATTGTATATCCATGGATATTTTACTGTTAATGGGCAGAAAATGAGTAAATCTTTAGGCAATGCAGTTTCTCCTGTTTATTTAGCTGAAAAATATGGGGTAGATGCAATCAGATATTTCTTAATTAGAGAGATTCCTTTCGGGGATGATGGTGATTTTAATGAGAATGCACTAAAAGAAAGATTGAATAATGAATTAGCCAATGAACTTGGAAATTTAGTTTCTAGAACATTAAATTTGGTAGAAAAATTTGGAGAAGTTAAAAAAGAGAAACAAGAATTGAAATTTGAAATTTCTAATATTGACAAATTAATTTTGGATTTGAAAATAAACCAGGCATTAAATGAAATCTGGAGATTAGTACAAGATTGCAACAGGTATGTTAATGAAAAAAAGCCATGGGAATTAAATGGAAAAGAAAAAGAAATTGTTTTATATAATTTATTAGAAGGATTAAGAATAGTTTCTATTTTATTATATCCTTTTATACCTGAAACCTGCGAAAAAATAAACAAACAACTTGGAATTAAAAACGGAAATTTAAAAGAATGCGAATTTGGTTTAATAAAAAGCTATAAATCTAAGAAAGGAGAAATACTTTTTAGAAAAATAGAAAATAAATAAAATGGTTACTATAGAAGAATTCCAAAAATTGGATTTGAGAACTGCAAAAATTTTAGAAGTAGAGGAACATCCAAATGCTTCTAAATTATATGTTTTAAAAATTTCTTTTGGTGATGAAGAAAGACAGATTGTTGCTGGAATAAGACCTTATTATTCTAAAGAAGATTTAATTGGAAGAACAATAATTGTTGTCAAGAATTTAGAGCCTGCTGTTTTAAGAGGGGTAATATCAGAAGGAATGTTGTTAGCTGCTTCTGATGACAAAAATGTTATTTTATTGACAACTGAAAAAGAAATAAAAGAAAATGCAAAAATAAAATAATTAACAGCACATTATCATTTTCTTTAAGCCTTTTACTACAAGATATATTGCTAATGCAATTTCTACTGTCATTGGTTGCCAGAAAACTAATAAAACGCCGGTTACTGCATAAATTAAACCAGATGCTAGTTTCATCATCATTACTGATTTTGGAACTGAACAACAATCTCCTACTGGCATTGATTTTATTCTCTTCATTAAAACATCACCTCTAAATAAACATAGATTTTGGAATATATAAATTATTCCCCTATTGTTTTTAAGAATTCTTTTACTGTTTTTGATAATTCTGGGTCTTTTAAGGCAAAATGCAATGTTGTTTTTATCATGTTTAATGGGTCACCTGTTGTTAATACTTTTCCTTTTATTTCATGAATGTAAACTTTACTTGTTTTTGCTAATTCCTGAATTCCGTCTGTAGTCCATAATTCATTGTCTTTTCCTAGCTTATTTATGTTTAAATGATTGAAGACTTCATATGTAAAAACATACCTGCCACAAGAAGCTAACAAAGAAGGTGTTTTATCTGGATGAGGTTTTTCTACCATGAAATCTAGTTCATCTTGAGTATTATCTTTTATTTTAACTGCACCATGTTTTGATATTGTCTCGCGAGTTTTTAATTGAACACCTAAAATACAAGATGCATCTTTTTTTTCATTGAATTTTTCTATTAATTCTTTTGTTGCTGGTGAGATGTCTGAAACATCATCTGCATATAAATATGCAAATGCTTCATCTTTATTCAGGAAAGGTTTTGCTGCTAATAAAGGAGAAGCATTTCCATAGGGCAATGATTTACTCTGTCTTATGTAAGAAATATTTGCTTTTTCAAAAACTTCATAAAATTTCTTCATTCTTTCTTCTTTGTTATTTTTTTTGAGAAATTCTTCTATTTCATAATGCCTGTCAAAATAATCTTCAATTGCATTATTTCCTTCTCTTGTTACAATAATAATATCTTTTATTCCAGAATCAATACATTCTTTTACAACATAATGAATTATTGGAGTGTCTATTAGAGGAAGCATTTCTTTAGGAACGTTTTTAGTTGCTGGAAGAAATCTTGTTCCATAACCTGCTGCTGAAATTATTGCCTTTGTTACCTTTTGCATTTAATCCTCTTGACAAATAAATATGGGCTCGACAGGATTTGAACCTGCGACCCCCACCTTATCAGAGTGGTGCTATACCAGGCTAAGCCACGAGCCCATAGAATAACCAAAAATACCTTGTTTATAAAATTTTGCAGTTGTAGTTTTTAAGTTGTTTAATGGTTAGTTATTTCAATCCTAACTTATCAAGCAGATTAAATGCTTCTTTGTCAAATTTTGAGAATGCAAACCATTTTTTGCCTAAATCTTTTAATGAAGCTCCAATGTGATATACTTCTCTATTGTCAATTATGAGAAACCTGTCGTGAGACTGCTGAAATTCTTTTACCTCAATAAGTGGATATTGCGAATTGTATTTAGCCAAGTCAAGTGATAATTGTTTAGAAATTTCCTTAGTAAATATTGTAACCTGCACATTTTTATTTCTTTTGCTAAATAGCGTCAAAACTGAATCATCTATGTAATTGTCAATAAGAACTATGGATTTATCAGCAGTTCTAATGATGTCAGAAAGAAATTTATAAGAGTCAAATATCTGTCCATCAAAAAATATTCCTTTTTCTGGCTTGATGTCCTTGTTTTGTATTGCATCAAATATCTCCTCAAATTTTTTATCGTATTCAATTTGCTTTTTTTCTATAACATCCAATCTGTAAAATATTTGAGCATTTGATGAAATAAATTTTCTCATAGTTACAAATGCACTCATTATTTGAATGCTTATTCTTATAGCTGTATTGCTTTTTAAAATTCCTGAGAGCATTGCTACTCCCTGCTCTGTAAAAACATAGGGTAAATTTCTTCTACCACCCCACCTTGAGGTCACAATTTGTGACCTCAAGTTATCAAACTCCACTGGTGATATTTGAAACATAAAATCAATAGGAAATCGCTCACTATTTCTCTTAACTGCTTGATTTAATGCTTTTGTTTTCACATTATAAAGCTCGGCTAAATCTTTATCAAGCATTACATGTATACCTCTTATTGTATAAATTTTACTTTTTATTTTATCTGTGCTTAATATTAAATGATTTTTTGTCATTATGCCATCCATGTTAAATCTTAATGTTTTTTATTTATAAACTTTCTAAGGGTGTTTGTCCTGTAAACCTACCTTTTAATATATAGATTGAAGAATATAATTGTAAGAAAAGTATAAAAACCTGAGAAGAATATGTTTTTTATGAACTTAAAAGGAAGCTTAACTGAAAAGAATTTATTGAAAGCATTTGCTGGTGAAAGCCAGGCTAGAAACAGGTATACTTTTTTTGGAAGTGTTGCTAAAAAAGAGGGATTTGAGCAGATTTCATCTATATTTTTGGAGACTGCGGACAATGAAAAAGAACATGCTAAAGTATTTTTTCAATATTTACAAGGTGGAGATTTAGAGATTACTGCTAAATATCCTGCTGGAAGAATAGGAACTACATCTGAAAACTTATTAGAATCTGATAATGGTGAGAAAATGGAATATTCTGTTTTGTATCCTGAATTTGAAAAAACAGCTAGAAAAGAAGGATTTAATGCTATTGCTGATTCTTTCAAAGAAATTGGTGAAGTTGAAGAGAAACATGAAGAAAGATATAGAAAGTTATTAGAGAATGTTACTAAAGGAAAAGTTTTCAAAAAAGATAAAATTGTAAAATGGAAATGCAGAAACTGCGGTTATGTTCATGAAGGAAAAGATGCACCTGCATCATGTCCTGCCTGCAAACATCCGCAAGCTTATTATGAAGTTTTAGAAGAGAATTATTGATTCTTTATTGCTTCTATTTTAATACTTTCAAGATTTATACCTTGATATTGCTTTTTTGAAATTTCTTTGTCTTCATTTAAGATATTATGTTTAAATCCTGCTTTTTTTATTAAACTAAGATAATCATCTTTTTTGACTGCACCTGCTACACAACCTGCTATTAAGTCTGGATTGTTTTTTTGCTCATTTGTTAAATCTCCCAACAAAACAATATCTGAAACATACATTTTTCCTTGTTTTTTTAGAACCCTATATGCTTCTTTGAAAACTTTTAATTTATCTGGAGATAAATTGATAACACAGTTACTGATAATTATATCAATTGTTTCATCTTCTATTGGCAAATCTTCAATATGTCCTAATTTAAATTCAACATTAGAAAAAGAATGTTTTTTTGCATTTGACTTTGCTCTTTCAATCATTTCAGGAGTCATGTCTACACCTATTACTTTGCCTAACTTGCCAACTTTTTTTGATGCTAAAAAACAATCAAAACCAGCTCCTGAACCTAAGTCCAAAACAACATCTCCTTCTTTTATTTTGCTTATTGCTATTGGATTTCCGCAGCCTAAACCAAGATTGCCTGGTGTTTTTAATTCTTCATTGGAATAACCAATCATTTTTGCTATTTTTTCCTGCTCATTTTTTTTACAACTACAAGTACAACAAGAAGATTCATTTTTAGCGATTTTACTGTAACTTTCTTTTACAATGTTTTTGATTTCTTCTGATTTCATATTTTTGTAAAAGATGAATAGAATTTAAAGTTAATGTGTAGGAAGTATATCTTTTCATTAACATCAAGTTTATTAAATCTAAAGTCTTTGATTTATTGTGGTAACCACTATTGAAGAAAACCTAAGAAAAAAAGTTTCTAAGGAACGAAATTTAGAGATGAGAAAATATGGAAGAATAAGAACTTATGATAAAATAGCTACTTTTCTAGATGGAAACAAGAAAATAGCTTTTTCCTTGGTTAATCATGCTTTAGCTATCATAGATGACGAGGTTGATACGAATGCAAACATAACCCAATTAGACAGAGCAAAACAAATATTAAATGATTCTTTCAATAACCGAAAAAGTTCAATAAAACTAGGTTGGGAAAAAAATATATTTGAATTAGGAGCAATATTATTAAAATTAAAAAAAGAAAATTTTGAATATACCACAGATTTCTTTAATGAAGTTATAAACTATTGGGATATTGAAAAACAAAACCTTAAGAGAAAAGATAAAATTCTTAATTCTTATGATCTGGACAAATTAAATTCAAAAATTGGAAAATCTGTAGGAATTCAATTTCTTTATCTTTTATGTCCTGAATTAGACAAAAAAACTATAAATTCGATTGCTTATTCTTATGGATTTGCTATTAAACTTGCAGATAATGTTTCAGATTTAAATGAAGATTTAAATAATGGGTTTATAAATATTTCAAAAGAAAATATCAAGAAATATAATTTAGACTTAAAGAACTTAACTGAAGAAAAGCTTAATCCTTATATTCAAGATGAGCTTAATAGAATTAAAGATTATTATAAAAAGGGTGATGAAGAATTAAATTTAGTTTTAGTAAAATATCCTTCTTCTAGGACTGGTGTTTTATTATTTAAAGAAATTGCATATTCTTGGTTTAAGCAGGTTTTAGAGGTTTATAAAAAAATAAAACGCCTGGAGAGGGACTCGAACCCACGACCCCATGGTTAACAGCTTCACATTTCCTGAGGAAATCCTCAAAAAAACATGTGCTCTACCAACTGAGCTACCCAGGCACTAATATTTAAGCTAAGAATTAATTTAAAAGAGTTTTCTTTTGAGGTAAGGGCTCCGTCCTTCACGAACCTGCTAAAGAAAGGAAAGAAGAACCTTAAAAACATCATAAAATGATAGACTATTTATTCCACAAAGAAAAAAAGTCATGCAATTCTGCTTCTGGAATTTCTCCTTGTTCTAATCTTGAGATTAAACTTTGGGCAGAAGGAAGATTTGTTCTTGGAACATTTAATTTTCCAAGATGTATTTCCTGCATTTGTATTTTTCTTATTAAATCAGGAATTTCTCCTTTTTTTCCTTTCTTAATTCTTTCAATGCATTCATAATATGCTCTTGAATGTAAAACAATTAAAGAATCAATTTGAGCTATTTTATTTTCTGTTTTGTCAGAGTAAACTGTTTCATGACCAAATAATATTGAATTTCTTCTTTGTTCTATTATTAATTCAACTGAAATTCTGTCATTCCAGTAGATTCTGGCTTTAAAATCTAATGAGGTTCTTGCTTCTAATGCTTCTGTTGTATCATAATTATCTCTTACCAAATGAGAGCTTGCAGTATACATTTGAACTCCAACCAATAATTGATGGGTTCCATCCCAAAATGGAAGCAAATGTTCTCCTGCATTAAAATAAGGAGTAAATTTTCTTAATTCTCTATTAAAGACTTTTGCACGAAATAATGGCTTGTCCTGAAATTGATAAACTAAGCTAATAAAAGGAGTATTAGAATTTACATTGTAAGGAGAATTTTTTGTATATTTTCCTTTAAAATCTCTCCATTCCTGTTGATATTTCTCATATTCTTCTGGTGTTAAAATATCTTTTGCCGATTTCATTTTAATCACTATAAAATGATTATAGAAATTAGTTAAAGTTTATAGCGATATATATCGTGTTTTCTTTTATTTGTTGAAGAAAAATGGAAGAAGTTTCTGCTCTGCTTTTCTCAAATGAGCATGATAAGTTGAGAAAGACAACTTTGAAATCTTGGCTAAATTTTTTATTGAAGTTTTTCTTGGATATTCATAGTAACCATTTTTAATTGCAAGCTCCAT
>Ga0208375_1001120_pt1 | contig 32073 bp, 34 predicted proteins | sample RifOxyD1_FD_184038 | JGI IMG/M metagenome (GOLD analysis project Ga0208375, IMG submission 184038) | Soil microbial communities from Rifle, Colorado - Rifle Oxygen_injection D1 (SPAdes) | ecosystem: Environmental > Terrestrial > Deep subsurface > Rock core/Sediment | place: Rifle, Colorado...
ATCTTCGCAAAGAAGCAGCCAGAAGAAGCGCCCAGAAAAAGGAAGCCGAAATGAGGCTTAAATTAAAGAAAGAAAACCTCGTAATGTCAAAAGGCGGAATGTAAAAGACGTTTAATGGACTAAGTATCACTTTTTTATGTAGTTTTCGTAGCAATCCCAGTCGCCTTGCGTCATTGTATATATGTTACCATCCGAGGACTTTTTAGTGATTAACTCGTTCTCGTAAATTGAAATGTCTTTATTTGTGCACCATTCGTGGTAGCTAATTATTTTACCCGTTCTTGAAGGAGTCTCGTTTTGAGAGATTGTGCGTTGAGTAGTGTAATTTTGTCTATACCCCAAAATAATGACTGCGTAACCTTCTGCGGCATAAGTGCACCCGAGTGTGTTATTGGGGTCAAGTATTGAAAGTCTGTGGCCTGGCGAGCCCTCCCAAATCTTAATAACTTCTTGGGGTGTACTGCCCCAAGCGAAGTCTTCACCCACATAATATCCACCCAGTGGCTCTATATATTTTTCAACCCACTCATCAAAGTTTTTGTGAGCAATACCTTCATCCAAGCCCTTCTTGATATCAAAATATCTTTGCGCAAGATTTGCACAAAGATTTGGATCAAGTTTTAATTCTTTAACCCCCTTTTCATTTCTGTAAACATTGACTGCGTCAAAAAGTTCTTGACCGGTGAAGGTAGGTATTGTGGCTACCGAGTCTGGCTGATAAGTACCGGCACCCGCCTGTCTAAAAGCAAAAAGGGATGCAAAAACCCCAATGAACAAAACTCCTACCACCAGAAATACCCGTTTAATTGACAAACTAAATGGAGGCTTGAAATCAGATTTTTCTCCTTTAATTATGATAGAGGCAATTCCAGATACAATCATCAAACCAAACGCACCCAATCCCAAAAAGAAAAGTGACAACATCGGAAGTAGGTACACATTTTCGGCATCACCAGGCGAAAAGTCCGGGTCTTTTGTCATAAACTTGCTGGCCACTGCAAGAATTGTCACAACTCCAACTACACATATAGCCCAAATGATTGCAAGATAATTGGTTACAGCGTGCAAAACTCTTTTGGTTTTACTTGTTTTTGATTTTTTATTTTCTAGTTTCTCCATGAAATTAGTGGAAAAATACGGCATAAATAAAGAAGCAGAATGTAGGGGTGACTGATGGGATTCGAACCCACAACCCCCTGCTCCACAAGCAGGTGCTCTAACCATTGAGCTACAGCCACCAAATATACCACCAAGAACGGCTAAATTATATCAAATTTTGCTTTCAGGGTCGAGCCAAAGCATCCATTTCTTAATTTTCTTTTTCTTCCTTAAATCCAAATAGTCGTACCACTTTTTCTCAAATTTCTCCGCTCCTGTTTCCCAAATATCCCTTCCTTCGGACGGGTCGGCGAGCGTGATTAGGCCGTCTTGGAAATTAAGAATTAAGCTGTAATGTCCATCCGCATCTTTGGGGTCAATGTCGTCCCACCAGTTGACAATTATTATATGGCCGGTTTTTAAGTGCGTCTCAATATCCGAAAGAGTTGCGTTCGACTTAAAATCTATTTTGGAAAAGAATCGCGAAAGATAGGCATAAATAATATCCTGTGGCGTTCCCCACCAACCAAAATAAACATCTTTGGCAATTTCGGATTGTGTTTTTTTAATGCCACCTGCGGCGAGCGCCATCTGGATTACCGCCGGTCCGCACCATCCGCTTTTTTCCTGCTGGACCATCTTGAGCGGGCGAAGGGAATTGGACCCTCTGTCTCTTCCTTGGCAAGGAAGCGTTTTACCGGTAAACTACGCCCGCTTATGGTGCCGAGGCTCAGAGTTGCACTGAGATCTCATGTTCTTCAGACACGCGCCGTGACTACCTTGGCTACCTCGGCCCTTCAACTACGTTACCCTATGCACTATCGAACGCCTCAAGGCCACGAACTATATGAGTGGTCGCTGAGGGATTCGAACCCCCGACCTTCTCGATGTAAACGAGACGCTCTAACCAGCTGAGCCAAGCGACCAGTGTGCACTCGGAGAGACTCGAACTCTCACGCCCTTACGGGCATAGCTCCTCAAGCTATCGCGTATGCCAATTCCGCCACGAGTGCATGGTGCAGATAAGCAGAGCTTGTCTGCACAGTTACTGCGTATCTGTGCAGATGGGAGGATTTGTGTGCAAAGTATTATACCTTACTCGGCACTATCAAACCCGACCATCGCACGAGTCTTTGAGTGCAGATGGGAGGATTTGAACCTCCACGAGCATTTAGTGCCCACAAGCTTCTGAGGCCTGCGCGTCTGCCGTTCCGCCACATCTGCGTGTTTACGCACCAATTATATCAAATAAACTCCACTTACTCGAATTTGCAATTCTTCGTAAGTGATTTTGATCCCCCAAAATGCTATTTCTAGTTGCAAATCAAAGTATTTTGGGTATAAACAAAGCAAATTCTTCTTTTACCAAAAGGAGATTAATAATTTTAAGAGTGTTTTTTGAGTCCTGCAACTTTCCAGACGGCGTACTGAACGGCATTTGCAACCATTGCCAATCCGGCAATCCAGACATAACTAGTTGCTCCGAAACCGGTATAAGGCGCCAGTCTTGCCGTAACCCACAAAGCTACAAAGTTTGCAAGAAAATAAAAACCAAACATGACAACTCTGCCGTTTAATTTAAGATTTACTTTTTTTAATAACGGGTGGCTAGCACAGGTTAAGAAAGTCCAGACAAATCCGCCAACCAAAGCTGCCCAGAAAACCGATAATCTATATGTTCCTAGGACAAAGTATATGGGATAAAACATTGCAGCCAAGTACAAAAGTACGGAGTTTACAACCCAAAAAAACGAAAAAGGAATTAGATGTTTTTTCATTTACTTCACCCCCCTTCGCCCTTCCGTAGCTTTACGCGAAGGAGGGTTCAATTTCTCCATCGGGCTACGGCGGGGCAATGCCCCCTTTTATCCAGATTAAGGGCTATTTTAAGGTTTGTCAATTAGGTTGATTGAAAAGAGGCCAAAATGGTAAAATATGCGTGTGTATATGTCGGGATGGCGGAATGGTAGACGCCTCAGCCTTAAGAGCTGATGAGACATCGTCTCGTGGGAGTTCGACTCTCCCTCCCGACACAAAATTATATCGGGGACGAGTTCGACGGTAGAACGCCCGCTTTGGGAGCGGGAGGTACAGGGTCCAATTCCCTGGTCCCCGACTTATTGTCAAATGCGGGTATGGTTCAATGGTAGAATAGGAGCTTTCCAAGCTTTTGATGGGGGTTCGATTCCCCCTACCCGCTCCGAGCCCCTGTAGCTCAATCGGATAAGCGAAGCTTGTCCATTTTGCTACAGTTGCTCATTTACATGCCCCTGTAGCTCAATGGATAGAGCAGGTCGGTTCTAACGACAAGGTTGAGCGTTCGACTCGCTCCGGGGGCACTAAATAAATCTAATTTGCGTATTTTCTGAAATTGGGGTGGTTAGAGGAACTTCTTGACCGGCAAATCTTGCTTTAGGTCCCCAAATTTTGGCCAATTTTTTACCTTCGGCAAAATCTGAACCGATTTTGAGAGCTACATCTTGTAAAGTTTGGTCTTTTTTCATAATAATCGGATTGTTGGTCGATGGTTCTTCATCCGGATGAACTAGGTAAACTCTTAATAAATTTAATTTCTCCCAAATTTTTCTCTTTAGTTCCTCTAAGCCAATTTCTTTTTGAGCGCTTATATATAATCTGTCACTTCGACGATTCGAATCGTTAGAGTCGTCGGATTTATCAACTTTACTAACGACGAAAATTGCCGGAACATAAACACGGCTTGTGGAAAAAGAGTCGATAAGACGGTCAATTGTAAGTTTCTCCCTCACTGTAATTTCGGCGTTTTTTAGTCCAAATTCCTGGGCAACTTCTTTTATCGTTTCTATTGGTATGTCTTGTTTTATATTTGAGTGAATAACCAGTCCTCCGCTAAGTTTTTTATCAACTTTAACTTCCGGAGGTACTTCATTTATTCGAATTCCGACCGTCTTAAGTTCGGCAAGCATTCCGGTAAAAGCTTCAGGCCGATCTATATCTGTCATAATTAAAAGCAAATCCGCTCCTCTTGCAACCGAAAGAACTTCTCGGCCTCTGCCTTTTCCTTCTTTTGCCCCGGAAATTAAGCCCGGTACGTCAAAAATCTGGATATAAGCATCGTTATATTTAAGCATTCCCGGAATGACCGAAAGGGTGGTAAAGGCATAAGCTGCAACTTTGCTTTCGGCATTTGTAAGCGCATTTATCAGGGTTGACTTGCCGCAAGACGGGGGACCGATCAAAACAACCGTAGCGTCGCCCGTCTTCTTAACCGCATAACCCGCGCCTCCACCGCCTCCTTTAGATTTAACAAAACCTTCAATTTGCCTGTCTTTGAGCCTTGCAAGCCTGGCGCGGAGAAGACCAATATAATGTTCCGTTCCCTTGTGATAAGGCGTTTCGCGAATCTCCTTCTCGATATCTTTTATATGTTGGTTAATATCGTCCATATCGGGTATAATTATACGGCAAATTGGCCTCTGTGGCTTAACGGATAGAGCACGTGGCTTCGGACCATGGGGTGGAGGTTCGATTCCTCCCAGAGGCACAAGGTAAATTTCTTTTAACCCATGCACAAATTTCTGGCAGCAATTGCTTGCGTTTTAATTTTCCTATCTACTGCACTCAACGTCCTTGCCATTTATGATCCAACGGACGTCACCAATAATAAATTCGGTATCCATATAGCCGACACAACCGATTTGGAAGATGCGGCAAAGTTGGTTAATTCAACCGGCGGAGATTGGGGATATGTTACTTTTGTAATCCAAAAGGGAGAAAAGGACACTTGGCGCTGGCAAAAAGTTTTCGATAGGATGCGTCAACTTCACTTAATCCCGATTGTCAGAATAGCAACCCGGGGGCTTGGAGAAACTTGGGAAAAACCTTCTTTTGGCGAAATTGACGGCTGGGTCTCTTTCTTAAGTTCTCTTAATTGGATTGTCCAAAATCGCTATGTAATTATCGGCAATGAACCTAATCATGCAAAGGAGTGGGGCGGAGAAATTAATCCCGAAGAATATGCAACTTATCTTAAGGAATTTAGCTCAAAGCTTAAGGCTGCCTCACCCAACTTTTTCGTACTACCGGCAGGTTTTGACGCCTCGGCTCCGAAATCTAAGGAAACCTTGGATGAAGTTGCATACCTAAAAAGAATGCTTGCCAAAGAACCCGACATTTTTGACCATATCGACGGCTGGACTTCTCATTCTTACCCCAATCCGGCCTTCGCGGGTTCAGACAATGGCTTTGGCCGGGGGACTGTAAGAACTTTTGATTGGGAGCTTTCGCTCCTAAAAACCTTGGGCGCAAAGAAAGACTATAAAGTTTTTATAACAGAAACCGGATGGATTCATAACGGAGAAGGTGTTCTTGATAATAAATTTAAAAACGCCTTTGCCGGCGCCTGGAGCGATAAAAAAGTAGTAGCCGTAACCCCCTTTATCCTGGCTTATCAAGAACCTCCTTTTGACGTTTTTTCTTGGAAAAATAAAGAAAGTAAATTCTACGATTTCTATTATCAAGTTCAAGGCATGGAAAAGCAAAAAGGGGAACCGAGGCAAGAAACAAAAGGCGAAATATTGGCACTTTTTGTACCAGGCGTGGATGAAATCAATTCAAAGGTGGGCGGTATTGCCCTGGTTAAAAATACCGGGCAGTCAATTTGGAACCCAAATGAGGTTTCTTTACTTTCAAACCACATTCATGAAATCGAAATAGCAAATATAAATTTTTCCGAGATTGCCCCAGGAGAAACCGCAATTATCCGTTTTAACGTTCTCTATCCGAAAAAAGCAGGGGATTATACCACATCTTTAACTTTATCCCGAAAAGATACACCTTTCAGTAACTCATATAATTTTGACGTAATTGCAATAACTCCAATAAATATGAAGATTCAGGCTATTTTTGAATCCGTGTTAAGATTTTTTAAATTGTGAGCCTGGGAGGATTCGAACCTCCAACCGCTTCCTTAAGAGGGAATCGCTCTACCATTGAGCTACAGGCCCTAGAGTAATATATTTTACCATAACCTTAGCTTCAAATTCACCTACGGCAGTTAATATTCGAGTTTTTTGGAAGACGTTCACTAAAAGTTAAAACGTTTTCTGCTATCAAAATCTTGTGATAAAATTTACGAATATGGCAAGTTATGTTGAAGCCAAAGAAGCCTTTCTAAAAACGATGGACACTGATCAGGAAACGGCCTTACGTAAACACGGTGATTTGTTGGCCTTTGGACTTGATTGGTGGTTAAATCAGCGCACTGACACTTACGTGGAGTTAGATAGAGAGTCGATAAATGAATACAGAAAACGTTGGACGGATTTGGCTATGAGTAGTATTGATCTAGACAATGCCGATAAACAAATAGCATTAGAAGATCCTGATTTACACACTCGGTTTGAACAACTAAGAACTAGTGCAAATGTGTGGATTGCTGGACAAATGCTTGCAAGGCTAAAAAAGTATAATAAGCGTATTCCTATGGAACTAGTCGATTTTCTCACCGAACAAGGCCGTCAAGACTTATAATACCAACGGTTTCGGGGAGACGCAGCGCCTTTACACTAATCTTGTCGAAATGCCCACCCACTGTGAAAAATTTTCCGAACCTCAATCTGGAGCTAAATCCATATCTCCTTCAAATCCCACAACAACTTGTCTGCGTACAGGGCGATAATACGCGTAAGTTCTGCCAGTACCAAATACTTTTATCCCAGAGGGTAGTTCAGATTTTTGATACTCTATAACTTCATCCCCGATAACAAGTTCACATTTTGGGGGCATTGAGGAAGGATCATATATGAATTCCTTCGGAACCTTATCATCCTCGATGCTCATACCCCGAATATACTCCAGAGCTAGATTAACAGTCAAACTTGACTTAAATCTACATCTATGGCATTCTGACAGGGAATGGAACTTGAGACTGTCTACAAAGAAAACTTTTCTTTCGCCAAAAACATCGCCCTTATCGTCATCTTTTTTACAATCACCCCTTTGGTTCTGGCTACCAGCATGTTTTCTTTGCTCTCTTTCTCCAAAACATCTCCGAATCCGCTTGAGGTAACGGCTCAAACTTATGTAAAACCTTATGAATCGGGCGTAAAAGTATTTGCGTCTCTTCCTGCTAATTTACCCGCAGTTAGCGGATATGTAAGCTTGGGTGATGCCAGGGTAGAACTTGTCAGACAATATTTAGCCTCATATAACTCTCCCTTGGAACCTTATGCTTCACTTTTGGTTTCAACTGCAGATAAGTATGGTTTGGATTTCAGGCTAACAACGGCAATTGCCCAACAGGAATCAAACTTGTGCAAATTAATTCCGCCGGGAAGTAATAACTGCTGGGGCTGGGGAATACACAGCGAAGGGACATTAGGTTTTAGTTCCTTTTCCGAGGGGATAGAGGAAGTTTCGAAGGGACTAAGAGAAGAATATTTAAATAAAGGTTACGAAACCACCGACGAAATAATGAGTAAATACACTCCGCTTTCTCCCGGTTCCTGGGCATTAGGCGTAAATAAGTTCATGACCGAAATGGAGTAGGGAGGACATGGCTGCAGCTTACGACACATACGATTATCCTTCCTACTGGGAAGGGCGGGAATATGAACATGAGTGCGAAATAATCGCCATTAAAGCCTTCTTAACGAAAATTAAAGAAATAGACACTGTTTTAGAAATCGGTGCAGGCTATGGAAGACTGGCCGGAACTTATATTTACAGAGCTCGAAAAGTAATCCTTTCAGACCCTTCAGCTAGACTTCTTAAAATAGCCAGAGAAGTATACAAAAATCAGAAAAATATAAGATATATCCAATCCGGCATGGAGAACTTGGCAAAAAAAATAAGGCGAAATTCAATTGACCTTGTAATTATGGTAAGAGTGATACACCACCTCGAAGATCCCGAAAAAGCAATATCGGAAGTAGGAAGAATGGTGAAAAACAATGGTTATTTTATTTTAGAGTTTGCGAATAAAGGTCACTTTAAGGCGAACATTAAAGAATTTTTCAAAGGGAATATTACATTTCCATTAGATATTTTCCCAAAAGAAATAAGAGGCAGGCGTACAAGAAAAAATACCCTACCTTTTTTAAACTACCATCCCGACGTTATTAAAAACAAATTGGAAGAAAACGGTTTTGAGATTATCGAAAAAAGATCAGTATCAAATATCCGAAGTCCTTTTTTGAAAAAACATCTTGGAAGTGAATTATTGATTACTATATCTAAGTTCCTGCAAATTCCTTTATCTTATATTAATTTCGGCCCTTCTGTATTCATCCTCGCACGAAAACGAGCTTAAAATACTTGACAATCCCATAAGCAAAGCTTGAAAGTAAGTAAGGAAACTTGACTATCTTATAGTAAGATGTTATAGTACATACTAGATTTCGAGGCAACTCCGATTTAATCGGAGGAGCGTTGGGATTTTTCCTGGGACCTCCGTAAGGAGGTCCCTTTTTTTAAGGAGTATGAGTATATGAAAAGCTTAATTTTATTTTTATTCACTTTTGTTCTCTTATTCCTAAATACGGCTGATGTCGTTTCGGCCGACTATAATGTGGCCGGCGAATCGGCAAGCCTTAGAGTAAAGCAAGAAGATTCAGCCGATCTAAGAGCAGTTATTCTTAGAAAATATTTGACCAAACATAACTCACCTTTGGCGGATTATGCTGAAGAATTTATTGCAACCGCCGATAAATATAATCTTGACTGGAGGCTTTTACCCGCAATTTCCGGAGTTGAGTCAACTTTTGGAAAGAGAATTCCTTATAAATCATATAACGCCTATGGCTGGGCCGGAGGACTTTATAGATTTTCCTCTTGGGAAGATTCAATCGAAGTTGTTTCAAAATCCTTAAAAGAGGATTATGTCGAAAAAGGGGCAGATTCTTTTTCCAAAATGGCAAGACGTTATTGCCCTCCAAATCCGGCTTGGGGCTATAAGGTTCTCTATTTCATGAAGCAAATTGAACCTTTACCTCTTACATTCACTCTTGAAGGGTAAGTTGGTATAATGTAGCTGGTGCGCAGGTATGGCGGAATTGGTAGACGCGCAGGATTTAGGATCCTGTGAGGTTTAACCCTCTTAGAGGTTCGAGTCCTCTTACCTGCACAAAAAGAGAACATATGGCACAAACTTCTACAACTGACTTTTATGTCTATCTACTGTTTGCCGAATTGACCTATCATATCGCCAAACGCGAAGGAACGATTGGTCGGATATCGCAAGGTGAAAAAATCCCTACTGTATGGGAAGAGATTTTTGCCGAATACGACGCTATGGATATGAAACTCAAAAAAAGTGGAGAATATTTTCATGAAAGCGGGGGGTCGGTATTTATAGATTACAAAAACTTGAGAGGCCGTGTTGTACCAGAGAATGGAATGCAAGAAATTGCGACTAGATTTTCTAGTTCAATGAGTAAAGATGAATTTCTAAGAACTGCTAGAGAAATCGTTGAAGAATGGCAAACCAGATCGGGAATGGAAAGAGAAAGATAAGAAGTCGCCTCTGGCACAACTTCTTGACCCAAAACTCTTTTAGATGTAGCCTTAAAGTGTGAAAGGCTTAAATAGATTTCTCTCATTTTTCATACTTTTATCCTCGGCACTTATTCTTTTTGCTTCAATTGCGCTTTATTTAAGCTACATTAACAGATAACATATGACTGAAATAATTCATATCCTTCCAAATCGTCTAAACAGAAATATAAATATATTTCTTCTTTTTATCCCAATTCTTATTTTCATTCTTGTTTTGGTTCTAATTGTTGCAAGAAATCCGCGTCAAAACGTTGCAACTTCGCACCCTGCCCCTACAGTTTTAGGGGAGGAAAATCCGTAAATGAAACAGATATTTTGGCCCCTTTTGGGTGTGGCCGTTTTTATAGCAGCCGTTGGTTTTTTAACCCAAAGACTTCAAAATAATAAAGTTCAACCAAAAGAAATCTCAATCGGAAGTACCAAAATACAAGTAGAAATAGCAAATTCCGGAAATCTGCGTCAGAAAGGCCTGGGAGGCAGAAAATTGCTTGCAGAAAATTCCGGCATGCTTTTTGTTTTTGACCAAAAAGATATTTTCCCGGGCTTTTGGATGAAGGATATGCTTATTTCCATAGATATTATTTGGATTAATGACGGGACGGTTGCCAAAATAGACAAAAACATTGAACCGCCGGCTCCCGGAACTGTCGATAGCCAGCTTAAACTATATCGCCCGGATACTCCAATTGATTATGTTCTTGAGGTAAATGCCGGTTTTTCGGACAAAAATAGCATCGGAATAGGGGATAGTGTCGACCTTTCAGCAATCTAGCTCGAGAATGAAAAATATTTTGGCGGCGATTATTTTAGTTGTAATAAGCGGGATGGGCGGTTGGTTTTTGAGCCGGTATTATTATTCTCCAAAAAACCCCAAAGATGCAATTTCTCAAATAAAGCCAAGACCTCTTGATAAATATGCGATTGAAAATCTTTCTAAAAGGCCTCTGAATAAAAACTTGATCCTGCAAGGCGAGGTCTTGCAGAAGCAAAAAGGAGATAAAGGGTTTACACCCTATTTGTTTTCCTTTACAACGGACGGCCCGCCTGCCGGCGAGGCAGGGAAAAAGGTAACAGGTCAACTGAACATACCGGATGGAACTGGTCCTTTTCCGGTAATCATTATGATTCGGGGATACGTAGACCAGAAAATTTATGAGACTGGAATTGGAACGAGGAAGGCGGCGGCTGTCTTTGCTGAAAACGGCTTTATAACTGCCGCGCCAGACTTTTTAGGTTATGCTGGGTCTGATAAGGAGTCTAGTGACATTTTTGAATCTCGCTTCCAAACTTATACGACAATGTTAGATTTAATCTCATCACTTGGCTCAATTGAAAAGTGGGACAAGAAAAATACTTTCATCTGGGGACATTCAAACGGAGGGCAAGTTGCATTAACCGTACTTGAAATTTCCGGTTTAACCTATCCAACAACTCTCTGGGCACCCGTTTCCAAACCATTTCCATACTCAATTCTTTATTACACCGACGAATCTGACGACAGGGGAAAATTAATAAGGCGTGAGCTGGCAAATTTTGAGGGAACTTATGACGTAGAACTTTATTCACTGACTAATTATTTAGATAGAATCAAATCTCCGCTACAAATTCACCAGGGGACAGCCGACGACGCAGTACCAATTACCTGGACCAATGAGTTAGTTAAAAAACTTGAGGGGCTGAAAATAGACGTAGATTACATCAAATATCCAAGCGCCGACCACAACTTGCAGCCTTCGTGGAATACGGTGGTTTCCCGCGACTTGACTTTCTTCAAAAAACACCTAAAAATAGATTGATGCAGCTTATTTTTCGCTTAGCCATAAATGTCTTTGCTTTAGTAGTAGTAGACTATTTACTGCCAGGGCTCACCCTCGCCAATCTCCAAACAGCGATTGTGGCTGCAGTAGTTATAGGCATTGTTAATACTTTCATAAAACCCCTAGTTCAACTTATTGCCCTTCCTATTTCTCTTCTAACCTTCGGGATAACGGCTTTTTTAATAAATGTTCTTCTTTTGTGGCTAACTTCCAAGGTTGTACCCGGATTTTCTATTGATAACTTTACCACGGCAATTACCGCCTCTATTGTGCTTTCCTTAGTCTCTCTGTTTTTGCACCAACAGGCTTACCACTAAATTTTTTTCACTACAAATCTACACTTAAATCCTAAATGGAAATAGTGAAAAAGTTGTGAGCGAAGTCTAAAAAGAATTAGCGGTTCACTTGAGGACGAGCCTCATTGACATTAATCTTTCGACCTTTAAGATCTGCTCCATTAACCTTCTCTATTGCTTTCTTGGCTTCTTCATCAGAACTCATTTCGACAAATCCAAAACCGCGAGAACGACCTGTCATCTTGTCAGAGATAACTACTGCGTCGACTACTGTTCCAGCTTGTGCAAAAAGAGCCTTAAGATCATCACCTGTTACGGTATAATCAAGATTGCCTATAAATAACTTTGCTGCCATTAATTTATCCTCCTTTCTAATACCTATCTAAAAACATTAAACGTCTTTAGGAGGATACGACAATTATACTAAAAAAAGGATTAATTTACAATTAGCGCATAAAAATATAAAATATACTCATGAAAAGCTTCATTAAGAAAAAGGCCGGTCCGACACTCGGCTTTCGAACCTCCGATTTTTTCAGGGGAAGCAGATTTAGTGGTAAAGGTCCTAAAATTCAAACTAAATTCAATCCTACTCAATTTAAAACCCAGCACAAAGGTGGAAGCTAAAAAAGATATGGAAATCACATCTAGCTTAGCCAAAAGTGATGACGGCAGCATCCAAATCACTTTTACTATTCCCTTTAGTCTCGTTCAAAACGCAAAAGGGGAGGCCTTGGTTGAATTTGCCAAGGAAGTTGAAATTCCCGGCTTCAGAAAAGGCAAGGCACCCCAAGCTCAAGTGGAAGCAAAAATTCCCCAAGCAAAACTCATCGAGCGTTTATTGGGAAAAATTTTACCCAAAGCCTTAAGTTCGGCACTTGCCGAATACAAAATAAGACCCGCAGTTTATCCCAAATTTGAGTTAATCAAGGCTAAAGATAACGAAAACTGGGAAGTAGTTGCCAAAACCTGCGAAATTCCGAAGTTTGAACTTGGTGACTACAAAAAGGCACTTTCGAAGCTTGGAAAACCTAAAGACAAAGAGCAAGAGATTATTAAATTCCTTCTTGAGACAATCCATATCCATATCCCCAAAATTCTAATTGACGAGGAAGTAAACGCAAGGCTTTCCAATTTATTGGAAAGAATAGAAAAACTGGGACTGTCCCTGGAATCATATCTGGCCTCCATAAGGAAAACTCCGGAGATTTTAAGAAAAGAATACGAAGGACAATCCCAATCTGCAATAGCCCTTGAGCTAATCTTGGAAAAAATCGCTGAAGCTGAAAAAATTAAAGTTAAAGAAAGTCAAATTGACGAAGCTATAAAAACGTCATCTGGCGATCCAAAACTTTTTGAAAGAAGGAGTGTAGCCACTATTTTAAGAAGGCGGGCTGCGCTTGACTCACTAATTTCCTTGTTATAATATTCGTCTTAAGACTATGGACAAGGCTCAAAAACTCAAAAACTCAAAAACTCTAAGGCAGGCAAACGTTCTTGAATCCCTTAAAGATATAAGCGGGGGAACAGTCAAATCCTTAAAAAGCGACCTTTTTGAAAAAACGGGCGGAGAGTTTTTCAGTCAGCTTTTCGGTCCTCGGGAGAAAAAATATTCAGGTGATATAATTCCCGGCGAAACTTTAGAGTTTAGCGACGTATTTTCGGGCAAGCAGGAAGAGAATAAAAAACTCAAAGGCCAAATTGCTCTTGAGCGACAGCTTGTCCAGGAAGAAAAGAGCAGAATAGACAAAAAGTCAAACGAACTTAAACTTCAGCTTCACGCAATTATGCAAGAGGTACTCGCCCTTGCCCAAACTACCCAAAATATCGGCCAGGAGGTAGAAATTGCCTCGATTCAAGCGCCGGTTAATCCGGGTGTTTACCATGTAATTTTCTTCGAAAAACTTTTGGAATTTATTAAATCTTTCAGGCGCAAAATTGAAGATGCCGGAGTTTGGCTGCATGCATCTAACGAAAAGGCCCTTAAGAAAAATTACTGGGGACTTTATAAAAAGCACGGAAGCAAATTCCTTCTTTCACCGGATCATTACTTGCAAAGATCTGCGGGTTAATTTATGACATTCTCCCAGCGCTAATAGCGCAGGGTTCCACTTCTAAAAGAGAATGACATATCAGCGTTCAATTCATCCTTGCAAAAAAGTTGCAAGGTCTTCTTGAAAGCTGATATAATACTGACAATGTATAGAAATCTTCTCACCATTTCCGCTTTGGTCCTTTTTATTAAGGGCTAAGCAAATGGTGGGAGGAAGACCTAGAAATTAGAAATTTAAAGAAGCCTCTCACCACGAGAGGTTTTTTTATGGAGTTCAGATTAGAAAAGGAGGTGAAATATAAGTGAAACAAGAACAAAATTATAATCCATACGGCTGGCCTCAAAACCCTGATTGGGAACAACAAGTACCAGGAAGTGCATGGCGGACTGCAGGCAATGGAACAGAAAAAGTAGTTGTCAAATCAGCTGTTGAAATCTCTAAAAACGGTGGTTCACCGGCAGTTAGGGGAACTATGGATAAACCCGTTGCAAAATTTGCAGTCGAGGCGGGCAGTAAATAATTGAAGCCAGCTCTATTTGCTGTTAAAATATCACTACCTGGACGACTAGCTCAGTTGGTAGAGCGTTCGCTTGACGTGCGAAAGGTCGTTGGTTCGAGACCAACGTCGTCCACTCTTCGCTCTGCAAAGCAGAGCTACGAAGTGGCGCAGCCACAAGTTTTAGAAGAGTGTCCCCAACGTAGCTTTAGCGAAGTGGGACACAAATCTTCGAAGTCGCTTAGAAGTGACTTATTTTATGAAAATCAAAAACGTTGCAATTATTGCTCATGTAGACCATGGAAAAACCACGCTGGTGGATGCACTCCTACGTCAATCTCATACCACCCTAAATAAAGAGCAAGCCGGCGAAGACCAGATGATGGACTCAAACGAACTTGAAAGGGAAAGGGGGATTACAATATTCTCCAAAAACGCCTCTGTTGTCTACAAAGATATAAAAATAAACATTATTGATACCCCGGGCCATGCCGATTTCGGCGGGGAAGTCGAAAGGGTTCTTTCCATGGCTGACGGGGCACTTCTCTTGGTCGACGCCAAAGAGGGTCCAATGCCTCAAACCAGATTTGTCTTGAGAGAGGCTCTGAAAATGGGCTTAAAAATTATCGTCGTTATAAATAAAATCGACAAACAAGACGCCCGGCCCGCTTTCGCGGTTGATAAAACTTTTGATTTATTTATCGATTTAGGAGCAAGCGAGGATGCAACCTATTTCCCTACAATTTACGCCTCCGGACGCGACGGCAAAGCCGGACTCACCCCGGATCTTTCCAAAATGACGGATATCACGCCGGTTTTTAATGCCATTCTCGAATATGTTCCTGATCCGTCAGGCGACCCCGAAAAACCACTCCAGTTATTGGTGTCGTCAATAAGTAAAGACAATTTCAAGGGAAGAATTGCCATAGGCAAAATTGCAAATGGAATCATCAAAAACGGCCAAGAGGTCGCCCATATTGACAGGCACGGGCGAGTTGTGAATTTTAGAATTACTTCAATTTCTTTGTTTCAAGGATTGGAAAAAGTCTATGCTGAAGAAGCTCAAACGGGAGATATTGTTGCAATTACCGGCATTCCCGACGTAACTATCGGTGAAACAATTGCCGATCCGGCAAATCCCGTTGCGCTTCCTTTATTAAGTATCGAGGAGCCAACTGTAAAAATGATTTTTATGGTAAATAATTCACCGCTTGGAGGACGCGAAGGGGATTTTAAAACCTCAAGCCAAATAAGAGCTCGGCTCTATAAGGAATTAGAAACCGACGTTGCCTTGAAAGTCGGGGATAACATTGACGGAACCTGGACTGTTTCCGGACGCGGAGAGTTTCACTTGGCCATTTTTATCGAACGAATGAGAAGGGAGGGTTATGAATTTCAGGTCTCAAGACCACATGTTATTACCAAGGTTGTGGACGGTAAACTCCACACCCCTTATGAAAAAGTTTTTATGGAAATTCCCGAAGAATTTTCCGGAATCGTCATTCAAAAAATGGGCCGGAGACATGCGAAATTAAACGATATGAACACCATAGAGGGAACTACCTATTTGGATTTTACGGTTGCGACTAAAGAGCTCATCGGATTTAGATCTCAATTTATTACAGATACTAAAGGTTTGGGGATAATTAATACTTCATTTTTTGAGTATAAACCCGATGATGGAGCTACTTTAGAAAGAGACCGCGGGTCTTTGGTTGCCCACGAAACGGGAGAAACCAGACTTTATGGACTTGTCAATGTTCAAGACCGCGGAGAATTATTTGTAGGCCCGGGAGTTGATGTTTATAAAGGTCAAGTTGTCGGCCAAAATTCGAGGAGTGAGGATATCCGTATAAACGTTTGCAAGGAAAAACAGCTTTCCAACATGCGGTCTAAAGGAGACGGGTCTGCAGAGCATTTTAATACTCCCCGGGTAATGAGTCTGGAAAATGCACTTGAATATATTAACGATACCGAGCTTGTAGAAGTTACTCCTAAAAACATAAGAATTAGAAAAATTATATTGGACGAAAAAGAAGAGCGAAAAAATAGACAACTTTCTAAAAAATAATATAATATCTCTGCGGGCCCGTGGTATACCGGTAACACGCTTCCATGGCATGGAAGAATAGAGGGTTCAATTCCCTCCGGGTCCACAAATAAATTCTCATTGACAAGGCGAGAAACAGTAAGGTAATATACCCAACAGACAAAATATGACAGCAGACCACAAAAGAATTGATCCTAAAGTTCAAGAGACAACCTACGATAGAGATGCACAAGCCTTCAAGGAAGCGTCTCAACAGCTTTCAACTTGGGTATATATTGGCGGCCCGGAGATAGACAAATTTACCCAAAGTCTAAAAAACAAAGGGGGAGCAAAAGTTTGGGATCAAGGAAGTGCAAGTGGAAGAATAGTTAAACGCCTTATTAAAAATGGCATAAAACCAGAAAACATTACAGGTGTAGAAATAAGTCCCGACCAAGTTGAAATAGCTAGGAAGGAAATACCTCAAGCAAATTTTATAGTAGGAGATTTGGCTACAGTCGATCTTGAGCCAAATTCTATGGACGCAGCAACCCAGCATATGGTTGGTGAGCACCTCGATGACGAGACATTAAAGGCAGTCAATAAACATACTTATACCACATTGAAACCAAAAGGTAGATACAAGGTAATTCTCACTCATCCCAGCAAAACCGCAATAAGTAGTGGTCTGACTGAAAGCGGATCGTTCATGACCACTTTTCCGTGGGGAGGGGAGGGTTTGAATTATCATAGAACAAGAGAAGATTTAATTAAAACCTATGAAGACGCGGGTTTTGTCATTGACTCTGTTAGGGACCTTAAAATGCCCGAGAAGGCTAAAGAAACACATCCTGAAGATTATCAAAAATATCAAAAATATCCTTATGTCAGAATCTCCATCGATATGCACAAGTCCCAATAAGCTTGACAACTTCTTCATAAATGTAGATAATTTAACCACTTGATACGTTTGCATCCGGAATCACTAACCGAAAAGTTTCAAGCGAGCGGTTCACGAAACGAACCAAGAGTCCGCCAGTTGGCGGAAAAGAGAAGTGGAACCACGGTTCGACAAGCTCACCGTCTTCTTAAAAAGGAAGGCGGATTTTTTATTTAAGGAGTAGAATAAATATATGTCAAAAGTCATAACCGATCATAAAAAAATTGGGCAAATTCAAGACCTCTTTTTGATCAGTCAAGAAGTAGGGTCAGGATTTCCCATTTTTACTCCAAAGGGTTTTGTTCTAAGGCGCGAAGTTGAAAATTATATAACTTCCGAAAAAGAGAAACGGGGCTATACTTTCGTTTGGACTCCTCACGTTGCAAAATCGGACCTTTATAAAAAAAGCGGACATTGGCAAAAATATGATGCGATGTTTCCCCCGATAAAACTTGATGATGAAGAATACGTCTTAAAACCCATGAATTGTCCTCATCATTTCCAAATTTATCTAAACCGACCCAGAAGCTATAGAGAACTTCCAATGCGGATTGCCGAAAATGGAACTTGTTATCGCTATGAAAAAAGTGGAGAGGTAAATGGTCTTCTTCGAGTAAGAGGTGTAACCATCGACGATACTCACACTTTCGTCCGTCACAACCAAATTGCTAATGAAATAGACGGGGTTTTGGATTTAGTCAAAGCAATTTTTGAAACTTTTGGGTTTAAGGAATATAGAGCTCAAGTTTCCATTAGGGACCCAAAAACTCCTGAAAAATATTTGGGGGATGAGAAAAACTGGAAAGAGGCAGAAAACTCTTTAGTAAGCGCGTCCAAAAAACACAAAATAAATTATAAGGTGGTAGAGGGAGAAGCGGCTTTTTATGGTCCAAAAATAGACTTTATGGTCAAAGATAGTCTTAATCGAGAATGGCAACTTGCAACCTGCCAACTTGACTATAACCAGCCGGAAAACTTTGATATGAACTATATAAACGAAGACGGAGAAAAAGAAAGGCCAGCCGTGCTTCATATAGCAATCTTGGGTTCAGTTGAGAGATTTTTGGGAATTTTAATCGAACACTACGCAGGAAGTTTTCCCGTCTGGCTCGCTCCAATTCAAGTAAAAGTTCTGCCAATCACCGATAAAAACCTGAAATACTCTCAAGCTGTAGTCAGTAGTCTATCAGCCGTTGGCATTCGTTGCGAAGTAGATGAAAGAAATGAAACTTTACAAGCCAAAATCAGAGATGCCCAGCTTCAAAAAATTCCATACATGTTAATTGTCGGAGATAAAGAAGAAAAAGAGAAAACAGTTTCGGAACGAGGCAGAAGCGGCAAAGATTATGGCGCACAACATATTGAAGAATTCATAAAAAATATCAAAAAAGAAATAGAAACAAAAAGTCTTGATTGATATTGAGAATCAGCCTTATCTCTGGTAAAATTCTAACAAGAAGTTGAAAAGCAGCAATTTATACTGGCGAACCGATAACGCAATCCGTGCCCCCGAGGTAAGAGTCATCGGGGAAGACGGGAAGCAGTTGGGGGTAATGAGCGTACCGTCTGCCCTCGATGAGGCAAGAAAAAAAGGTCTTACACTTGTCGAAATTGCCCCGAATGCAAAACCCCCGGTTGTAAAAATTGTCAATTTCGGAAAATTCAGATATCAGGAAGAGAAGAAACTTAGGGCACAGGCGAAAAAAGGAAAGCCGGGAGACTTGAAAGAAGTAAGATTCTCTCCGTTTATAGCGGATAATGACTATAAAGTTCGTTTAGAAAAAGTAAAGAGATTTTTGGGAGAAAAAGATAAAGTAAGACTTGTGGTTGTATTCAGAGGACCGCAAATGGGAAGTAAACCGTTTGGATACAATCTTTTAAAGAGAATTTTAGAAGAGTTGGGAGATTCGGTTGCGGTGGATATGCAACCTAAATTTTTAGGGAAACACTTAATGATGATTGTTTCTCCGATGACAAAGAGCAAAAGTAAAACAATTTAATTCTGTAAGTTAGAAACTAATATGCCTAAGATGAAAACAAGAAAATCGTTGACTAGGAGATTCCGTGTTACAAAAAGAGGCAAGGTGCTAAGACGCCAAGCCTTTAGGCGGCATTTAAAAGCCACCAAATCCAAAAAAAGGTTAACCAATCTCAAAAAAACTAAAGAAGTAAAGGGTTTTTACGCCAGAAAAGTTAGAAAGGCATTAGGAACAGGATAAGTAGTTGGTAGTGAGTAGTGTGATCTAACTACTCACATCTCACAACTTAACCCCGACGACTGAAAGGAGGAGCATGGCAAGAGTAAAATCAACCGCATCAAGAAAACATAGAAAACTTTTAAAACTGGCAAAGGGCTTCAGACAAGCCCGAAGAACCAGAATTCAAACTGCAAAAGAGGCAATACTTCATGCGGGCCAATATGCATATCATGGAAGAAAATTGAAAAAAAGAGATTTAAGAAGTTTGTGGATTGTCAGACTTAATGCAGCAGCCAGAGAATCCGGCTTAAATTACAATCAATTAATTTCGGGACTTAAAAAATCAAAAATAGAGTTAGATAGAAAAATTTTAGCAGAAATAGCGGTAACTGACCCTAATACTTTCAAACAAATCATATCTACGATAAAATAACCTCATAGTGCAGGAAGAAATTATCAATATAAAAAACGAGGCCTTGTCGCAAATTATCGAGGCAAAATCTAAGAACGAGTTGGAAGATATTCGCGTTATTTATCTTGGAAGACAGGGAAGGTTAAATAAATTAACCAAAGAAATTAAGAATTTGGGAAAAGATGAAAGAAAAAAGGCGGGATTTTTGATAAATGAATCAAAAAACACAATTCTTCGGCTTTTGGTAACCCAGAGAAATAAACTTCAAGAGTCAGCAAGAGAATGGTTCGACCCCACAACTCCCGGTATTAAACCCAAAAGAGGACGTCTTCATCTGGTAACACAGGCAATTGAAGAAATTAAATCCGTATTTGAAAAAATAGGATTTGTAAGGGTCAGATATCCGGAAGTTGAGTGGGACTTTCTTGCTTTTGGTTCTTTGAATTTCACCAAAGACCACCCGGCCCGCGATAATTGGGAAACATTTTTCATTGATACCCAGGCGCATCCAACTTACGGTCCTATGCTTCTTACTCCCCATACATCTTCCGGCCAAGTCAGAGAAATGTGGCGGGTAAAAATTCCACCAATAAGAATGATAAATATTGCCAAATGCTTCAGACGCCAATCCGACGTATCCCACGTTCCAATGTTTCACCAATTTGAAGGACTGGTTATAGATCGGGAAATATCAATGGTTCATCTAAAGGGTACTTTAGATTACTTTGCCAGAAATTTTTTCGGTGAAGACAGAAAAACCCGACTTCGTCCTTACAACTTTCCATTTACAGAACCTTCATTTGAAGTTGATATAAATTGTGGGCTCTGTAAGGGAAAGGGGTGTAAATTTTGCAAAGCGGGGTGGCATGAGTTAGGAGGAGCGGGAATGGTTCACCCAACGGTTCTAAAAAATGGCGGAATAGATCCAAGAAAATATACAGGGTTCGCATTTGGTTGGGGAGTTGAACGCGTAATGATGATGAAATCTGGCCTTGAAATTCCAGATATTCGCCTTTTATACAGCTCTGATTTGAGATTTTTGAAACAATTCTAAATATGGATATTTTAATACCCGACAAATGGCTTAGAGAGTTTTTAAAGACTAAGGCAACTCCCAGACAAATTGCCAATTGTCTTTCTTTGTGCGGACCATCTATCGAAAGAATAAATAAAACTGCCTACGGTCCGGTTTACTCAATTGAAGTGACCACAAATCGTGTGGATTCCGTCTCGGTGTACGGAATTGCCAGGGAAGCAGCCGCAATTTTACCTCGATTCGGCCTCAAAGCCTCACTTCGTTCTATTAAACCGATTAATTTAGATTTAAACAAAAAGGTTAAATATCTAAAGGCAGGGGTCGACCACAACCTCTGTGCAAGATTTACCGCCGTTCTTATTAAGAATGTCTCTATCAAAACTTCCCCTGACTGGATGAAAGAAAGACTTATGGCAGTTGGCGTACGGCCTCTGAATAATGTTATAGACATTTCAAATTACATTATGCATGAGATTGGCCAGCCAGTCCATACATTTGACTACGACAAAATTGCAGGACACAGAATGATTTTAAGACCTGCCCGCAATGCTTCGCATAGCGATGCAGGCGGGGGAGAAAAGATTACCACACTTGACGGGAAAACTTTTACTCTACCCGGCGGAGATATTGTTATCGAAGATGGAAGCGGAAGATTAATCGATTTAGCAGGAATCATGGGTGGAGAAAATTCGGCAGTCGATGAAAATACAAAAAATGTTCTTCTTTTTGTCCAAACTTATAATCCCATGAGTATCAGGCGCACTTCGATGTCATTAGCTCATAGAACGGAAGCAGCTGTACTTTTTGAAAAAGGGCCAGACCCAGAACTCGTCACAATCGGAATTTCGAGAGGAATTGAGCTTTTTACAAAACTTACAGGAGGAAAACCCGAAAAGAAAATTTTAGATTTATATCCAAATCCCTACAAAGCAAAAAAAGTTGAAGTTGACATTGATTTTATAACCGAAAGATTAGGAGTCCTTCTTTCCAAAGGCGAAATTTCAAAAACACTAAAAGCTTTAGGATTTGAAACTACTTGGAAAGGCAAAAAACTGACAACTTCAGTTCCTTCCTGGCGCGCAAATGATATAGATATACCGGAAGATATTGTTGAGGAAGTCGGCCGAATTTATGGATACCATAACTTGCCGAGCGAGCTTATGACAGGTCGCTTGCCACAATCATTATCTAATTCTCCTTTTAATTTTGAAATAAAAGTTAAAAGATTCCTTAAGGGAGCAGGAGGATTCGAAGTATATACATCGTCTTTGGTTTCTAAAGATTCCCTCAACCCTAAGGTGGCCTTGAGATTGAAAAACCCGTTAGGGCCTGAAACAGAATATTTAAGAATGTCTCTGGCGCCTTCATTAATCGAAGCAGCCAGTCAAAATTCCGGAGAAAAAGAATCATTTCATCTTTTCGAGATGGCAAATATCTATATACCGCGAAAGGGCAATCTACCTGATGAAGAAATGTATTTGGCTGGAATTTTTTCAAATTATTCGTACCGCCAAGCAAAAGGTGTTATTGAATCTCTTTTAGAAGAATTGAATGTAAAATATTTCTTTGAACCGGAAGATTCGCAACATTTTATTCCAAGCCAAAGGTTAGTGATAAAATCCAAGGGGAATGAAATTGGCCAATTTGGAGTTTTGGAGAACGGCAAAATTTATTACGAGTTTTATGTTGAAAAATTAAGAAATGTTTCGGCAGAAATTGGTTCATACAAACCGATTCCGAAATATCCGGCCCAGATAGAGGACATTACTCTAAACTTACCCCCAAAAACAAAAGTCGGAGAAGTGATGGCTGAAATTTCAAATTTCAAATTTCAAATTTCAAATGTGGAACTTACGGGTATCTACAAAGATTCCTACACTTTCAGAATTTGGTATCAAGACCCAACCAAAACCCTAACCGACAAAGAAGTCGAGGGAGTTAGAAATAAACTTTTGAAAAATCTGAAAGAAAAGTTCGGAGCAACCTTGAGAAACTAGTTATTATTTCTCGCTTGTTATCCTGAATCCCAAAACCTTTCCCGTTTGAATGTCTTTAATAAATTTGATGGTTCCTTCCTGTTCTCCCCTAAGAATTTTTAATGCGTTTTCTATTTGATGTATTCGATGGCTTTGGTTCTCTCCAATATCCCTTATTTCTCTCTTGGGGCGTCTTCGATGGTGAGATTTGTTAGAACCTATTTCACCCCACTGCAAGTTTGCTAGCTGCCTAGTTAAATTTCTTTCAGCTTTTTTTATGAAATCAGAGTTTGCTTCTGAAGAGCCCAAGTCTATTTCTACGTGTTCCCTCTCCATAATCGACCAGCTTACGCGACTTTATAGTATTGATAATTGGTTGTCAAGGTGTCGGAGTTGGGGAGGGATTTGGGTCGACGTTGACACCGATTGTAATTGTGCTTTCTGATTCTTTTCCGTTTTTGTCCCTTGCTTTGGTCTTCAGCGTATAAATTCCGTCAGATAATGTTATCGAATCGGAATAAGGCGGCCCGCTAAAGTTCCTTTTATTGACCCCATCGACATAAAATTCTACCTGTTCAATATCCGCAGTTGACTCTGCTTTTATTTTGTAGTCAAAGGTATTCCCAGTAACCTTCGACTTATCTGACGGAGTTTCAAAGTTCACACTAACAGGGTTTGAGGTGCCGCAATAATCGGTCGGCGGATGATATCTGGAGTCGGACTGGCCGGAAAGCCAGTTCAATATTCCCTCCTGCCATTTATTGACCCCGCCGATTCCACCCGTTGCGTCTTCCTCTTTGAATGCAAAAAATTCTTTCTCGTCATAATTGCCGGACGAAATATCCGAAGGGGTTGCCAACCTTCCGTCAGATTTACAAACCTTCAGTTTAACGTGTATGGGATCGTCTGCCGGCTCTGTGCCCCTTATGAAAATTTCGCTTCTTGAGGCATATCCGTCGTGGGCTCGATATCCGGAAACAGAATCGACAGATGCGGTTACAATTTGCGAAGGTTGCTCAAAACCCGCGTTGGCTTTACCGGATAATGCCTCCAGTAAAATCCTTCTCCAAATAGGGGAGGCGCCGGAAACTCCGGAGGCAACATTAAGCATTGCCTCATTGTTGTTGTTACCTACCCAAACTCCGACCAACGCTTGGGAATTGCCGCCAATTGTCCAGTTATCCCGCTTATCGTTTGTCGTTCCGGTTTTAACAGCTACAGTCCGGCCGGGGATGTTAAGAAGCGAGTTGGTCCCAAAAACCTCTTTTCGGGCATTATTGTCAGATAATATGTTGGCAATTAAATAAGCCTCTCCTTCGGACAAAACTCTTTTGCCCAACTCCGGCTTGTTTTCTTCCAAAACTTTTCCGCTTTGGTCTTCAACTTTCAAAATTGCGACCGGATCAACACGATAACCCTTATTCATAAATGCAGCATATGCACTTGTTAACTCAAGAAGGCGAACTTCTCCGCCTCCCAAAGTTAAAGAAAGCCCAACTCTATTAAGGGTTTCCTGGTCAGGCTTAAGTGTAGAAATACCTGTATCATATGCCGTTTGTAAAACATTTTTTATTCCCACCATTGCAAGCATTTTTACTGCCGCAACGTTTATGGAATTTCCTAAAGCGTATCGCACCTGTAACGGCCCCCTGTATTTTCCGTCATAATTTTCCGGTTTATAGTCAGGGTTGTTTGCTCCGCCGGGAAAAGTTGTGGGTACATCCATAAGAAGAGTGGACGGTGTGTAGCCCTGCTTAAACGCCGTAACATACGTAAAAGGTTTAAAAGCCGATCCGGGTTGTCTTAAAGACATTGTCACATTAACCTGTCCGTCATAATCCGGGTCGTTAAAATTCTTTGACCCAACCATTGCCAAAATTTCTCCTGTGGCGGGATTTATCGCCACGGAAGCCCCATTGGTTATTTTTTGTTTTTCGACTTTGGCTATCTCTTCCTTGACTATATTCTGGGCAGTCTCCTGAAGCTCAAGGTCAAGTGTAGTTGTAACTTTTAGACCACCTTGCTCAACAACTGCTTCTCCGTAACGTTCCTCAAGTATTTTTTGAACATATTGAACAAAATGGGGAGCCTTAAATGTCGCACCCCTTGCCTGAAACTGAACAGTTTGAAGCTGGGCCTTGGCTTCATTTTCCTGGTCTTTTGTTATGTACCCATCTTCCCGCATTCTTCGCAAAACCGCCTCGGTTCTTGCAATATAGGTTTTGGGCGTAGATGAAAAAGGAGAATAAGTGGAGGGCTTTTGCGGGAGTCCCGCCAAAATTGCCGATTCTATCAAATTCAAATCCTTAACTTCTTTGCCAAAATAGACTTCGGTGGCTGCTCCCACCCCCCAGGCGGTTCCTCCATAAGGAGCCTCGTTTAGATACATCTGAAGTATCTGGTCCTTGGTATATTTTCTTTCAATCTGAATCGCCAAAACAAACTCTTTAATTTTCCTGATTATGGTTCTGTCGCTGGTTAAAAGAACGTTTTTGACAAGCTGCTGGGTTAGGGTAGAGCCTCCCTGAAGTTTGCCGCGGAAAGCAATGTTGAAAATTGCGCGTAGCATTCCGGTCGGGTCAAAACCTTCGTGTTCGTAGAAATTTTTATCTTCAATCGCTATAGTTGCCTGCCGTAGGTAAAGAGGAATATCATCTAAGACCACCGGAGTTCTATTCTGATTGGCATAAATATCGTAAAGAATCTCTCCGTTTCTATCCAATATCTTGGTCGAAAAGCCTTCTTTTCTTACTATCTTGTCCGGCGAAGGAAGATTAAACGCCAAAAGGGGAAGAATAATAAATGAGGCAAGAAAGAAAACTATTACTCCCAAAAAAGCAAGTTTGGCAATCCTCACAAGGCGCCTACTCCCGCTTAAACCCTCCGAGTAGTAACTCGACCTTCTTAGTCTTAATCTATCTCTCCACATGTCTGATACATTTTAGCAAAGTTTGAACCATTGACCAATATATAGAAAGTAATTATTATGATTTCAATGACAAAAGATCTAAACGCTAGTGTTACAAATAAAACCCTTAACGAAGCGGTCGATGTGATCATGAAGGGTATGGACAAGATAATTGATACTTTGAGAAGCGAGATGCAAGGATTATTCGGTAAAGAAAGAAAATTTAATATGGAAACCTTTGCGACTAAAGAAGACCTTAAAAGAGAAGCTTCTTGGTTGAGAGATGATATTAAGGGTCTAACCGCAGATCTATCAGATACTGTTTCCAAAAAAGAATTCCATAAACTTAAAGGCAAGGTTGACAAATATATAGCTATCTAGATATAATATCTTTGTTAATATATTTAAAGGCTGTGAGGCAGTGAAGTAGTTAAGCTGAACGGAAATTAAGAGACGAGGCGGTTGGTGCAAGACCTCGCAAGTTCAACTTAATGAATTACCCTGCAGAGCTGCTCCGATTAAATCGGAGACGGGAGCGCCCGTAAAAGCGCTAGAAAGTGTCGGAAACGGAGCTTTCGAAAAATAAGGATTATTCTTTATAGTTTCGAAGCCGCGTTTATCGCGGTTTTTTGTTAGAGAATAATCGAAAAAGGGTGGTACAGTCTTTCATTTGAAAGGCCCCTTCAGTTCTGAAAATTTTTCAGGATTGGAGGGGCTTTTTTATTGGCTCAAAAGGAGGTGATAAATATGAATAAAGAAATATTAAATGAACAACTAGCATCTACAGAGGTGCGTAATCCTGGCATGCAAATACTTGCTCCGGGAGATTTAACGTCGGAAGAAACCGCAGATAATCTAATCGCACTCCTGCAAGCTATGTACGTCGAGCACGGTATAACCAAAAACAGGGAACAACTCGTCAGTGATATTAATGCTGGCAGCGTCCTCACTTGGTTTGCTAAAAAAGAAGGTAAGTTTGTGGCTACTGCATCGCTTATAAAACAAGCGGATGGCGCATGGGAGCTTGGTCGCGCAGTGTCTCTAGACCGTGGAAATGGCATAGGAAAAAGAGTGATACTCGAAGCTTTAAAGTTTCATATAGAAAATCACCCTGACGCACCTTTAACAGCAGAGGTTCGTGTCGCAGATGAATTCAAGGGAATTCCTTCCGGGTTGGCAACTCAAAAGATATTTTTTGACACAATAAATAAGATTTTACCAATTACTCCTTTTGCAGTTGCTCCATTATTTGCCCACGGAGAACCCTTAAGGAATGAGCAATTCATTCTGTCAGCAAGCGACGTAAAACCGGGAAAAACGATTAGTGAAAATATTGCCGAAAGTATAAACGGACGATCCACGAAGGGTATTGTGCAAGGGCTACAAGTCGTGCGTACGGCTCCTTTTCGATTAGCTATTCCTCAAGATGGAGGTCAACCAGCAAGTGAAGTTGCAGCCGAATCAGCAAACTTCGATGGATGTTCGTTATTCCCAATAGAGGTAACCGATCGAAACATGCCTCTAATTGGAATGTTATCGGCGCATCCCGACATGGTCTTATGCGGGATTGATAGGGTAATGGGTAGCGAAGGAAAACCTGTGGTATTAATTGCCACAGTCGGCTTCCGTGGAGATATATGGAACGGAGAAACGTCCCAACTGGCTCCAACAAAGATTACAGACTCGCTTCCAAGCGCGATCCGGAAAGACATCCAGAATATTGCTGATAGATTTTCACAAATCCATAAACGACTGTCTAAAGATTGGTCAAAGAAGGCAAGAAACTTCTGGGAGATAGAAATGAACTGGCCAAAAAAGGAGGAAACATGGGAAGGCTAACAACTCAAAATATTCTAAAAAGTCTCGTCCGCATCCCCTCATCAACAGGGGATGCGGCTGCCTGTCAAAAAATAGTCGCATTGTCACAAACTTTGTTGCGTTCGCAAAAAGTACCATCAAAAATAGAAATTTCGAAAAACCGTCAAATACTGGTCTGGGGAGAAATAAATCTTTCCAAATCGAAATGGCTGGTTAATTCACATCTTGATGTTGTTCCCGGAAAACCTTCACAATTTAAACCATTGGAAACGAAGGATAAAATATTGGGCAGAGGTGCAGCTGATACAAAAGGTAGCGCCGCAATATTACTTTCAAATGCATCAAGTTGGTTAAACGCAGCAAAGGCTAAACGTGTTACCTTTATGCTGGTAACTGACGAAGAGATGGGTGGAGAGTCCACCAAGGAGATACTTAGAAAAACGACTAACCTTAAAGGAGCAATATTTTTAGAACCGACTGATGAAAAAATAATTACCCAGACAAAAGGCATTATGCAAATCAAAATTCAGACCAAAGGTAAATCCTGTCATGGATCACGTCCGTGGGAAGGAATAAATGCATTGGAGCAGCTGACAAGCTCACTTACCCAATTCCGGAAAAAACATCCGAATCCAAAAAACGAAACTCAAAATACAACTTTTAATTTTTCAATTCTTCAAGCCGGAACAGCAATTAATCAAATTCCCGAAGAAGCAACACTTTGGTGTGATGTGCGCTGGAATTCAAATGACAGTCCAAACAAAATCATAAACGAACTTAAACATACATTTGTCGAATCTAAGGTTGAAGTTATAAAACTTGAATCACCAGTAAAGTGTAGTGAGGACGCTAAAATTCTTGCAGACTTTTTTCTGACAATGAAGCAAAACAAATTAAATCCGATTCAAAGTTTTGATCATGGAAGTTCCGATGCAAGGCATTGTACCGCAAGGAATATTCCGGCAATCATTTTCGGACCAAAAGGTAAAAATTCACATGCAGATAATGAATGGGTTAGTCTAAAAAGTTTGGATAATGTCGGTAAAGTTCTGAACAGCTGGATAAATCAATTAAATTAGCTATATAATCTAATTACATGGACAAAATTGATGAAGTTTTGACAAGGGGCGTTCAGCAAGTTTTACCTGATAAAAAAGATCTTGCCGATCTTATGGCCAAAAGAAAAATCAGTCTTTACCAAGGTTTTGATCCTTCTATGCCGTCTCTTCATTTAGGACATTTTGTCGGACTGATGAAGCTAAGGCAATTCCAAAAACTGGGACACAGGGTAATTTTTTTGGTCGGAGATTTTACCGGAATGATAGGAGACCCGACAGACAAACTTGCAACCCGGAAAAAACTGACAAGGGAACAAGTTTTGGAAAATGCAAAAGCCTGGAAAAAACAAATTTCTATGCTTTTGGATCTTGAAGGTCAAAATCCGGCAAAAATAATGTTCAATTCAGAATGGTCAGACAAAATAACCTTTAAAGATTTAATCGAAATAACTTCCAACTTTACGGTTCAACAAATGATTGAGCGTGATATGTTCCAGGAAAGGATAAAGAAAAATGAGCCAATTTATCTCCATGAGTTTCTTTACCCGGTAGCTCAAGCACAGGATTCTGTCGAAATGGATGTAGATTTGGAAGTTGGGGGAAGCGACCAATTATTCAACATGCTTGCCGGCCGGACACTCATGAAGGCCACAAAAGATAAGGAGAAATTTGTTCTTGCTACTAAACTTTTAGTTGACAAAGAAGGAAACAAAGTAGGTAAAACCATGGGTAATGCACTTTTTTTAGATTCTACTCCTGAACAATTTTACGCGGGAATAATGTCTTTTCCTGATGAGGCAATAGCTCTGGGTTTTGAACTTCTAACCGAAGTTTCTCTCGATGGAGTCCAAGAGAAAGTTAAAAAAGACCCGATGGGAGAGAAGAAAAGATTGGCACTTGAGATAGTTAAACTCTTATGGGGAAAGGACAAGGCCCAACCCTCTCAAAAAAACTTTGAAAGAACTTTTCAAGAAAAGAGACCAACATTTGATATTAAAGTGTCTTCAGGCGGCACGCTTGCAGGAACAATTTCTCCATTCACATCTCTTACAAGTATCAGCGATGCAAAACGGCTGATTAAGCAAAACGCTGTTGATGTTAATGGAAAAGTTATTTCAAATCCCTCCTACAAAGTTAAGATTGGGGATGAAATAAAAGTTGGGGGGAGAACTTTTCTAAAAGCCACAAAATAATGATATCTAACAAACAAAGAAAAATATTTACACTAATTATTATAATAGCCTCACTTGCCTTGATATTAACCTCAATTTTGCCTTTCCTTTTGGCCCTTAGATAAAAAAATGGATTTGCAATCGCCCGTTACGGCACTGCCAATGGTAGGGCCGGCCTACGGCCGCCGACTTGAAAAACTTGGCATTAAAATAATAAACGACCTCTTGCACCATATTCCCCATAAATACTTGGACTTGTCTCTTACTTCACCGATTTCAAGGGTACAACCGGGTGAAATGCTGACAATAAGGGGAGAAATTACTTCGATGAAAAATCAATACACACGTTCGGGAATGAAAATTCAAATTGCGGAAGTACGAGATTCAACCGGTCAAATTACCGTTGTCTGGTTCAATCAACCTTATCTAATTAAAAATCTATATGAAGGAGTAAGGGTTGCACTAGCGGGAAAGGTCGATTGGTACGGCAGAAAAAAAGCTTTTATTTCTCCCGAATGGGAAAAGATAACCATGGGACAAAAGGGAATTCACACTGGGGGGATTATTCCGGTTTACCCCGAAACTGCCGGCATCTCGTCTAAATGGTTAAGGAGAAGAATTCACGACGCATACAATTTGGTTAAATTACAACTTTCAGAATTCCTTCCAAGAGAAACTTTGAAAGTTAATTCACTACTTAATTTTGACGATGCAATTTCAAAAGTTCATTTTCCAAAAAACACCTCCAAAACAGGAGTTGGATTAAAACGTTTGGCTTTTAATGAACTTTTATTTTTACAGATGCAAAGTTTAAAAAGAAAAAGGCAATGGCAAAAAAATAAAGTGGCAGCTAAACTAAAAGTTGATTCAACTTCAATGAATCAATTCATTGAAGTATTACCGTTCAAACTGACTGCTTCGCAAGAAAAAGCTATCGGAGAAATTCTTGTGGATTTAAAAAGAGATTATCCAATGAATAGATTATTAGAAGGTGACGTGGGCAGCGGAAAAACGGTAGTTGCAGCGACAGGAGCTTTTTTGTCTTTTACTAACGGTTATCAAACCGTATTTATGGTGCCGACTCAAATTCTGGCCCAACAACACTACGAAACTCTAAAAAAACTACTTCAATCGTTTTCCGGCAAAGCCGAATCTGGCTTTGCCAGAAAAGTACACATTTCACTAGTCACCTCACAAACAAAAGTGAAAGATATCGGGCGAACTGACATTTTCATTGGCACTCATGCTTTAATTCACAATAAAGTAGGTTTTGACCAGGTGGCTCTGGTTGTAATTGATGAACAGCACCGCTTTGGGGTTGAACAAAGAGCTCATTTGACCAAAATTGTCGGCGGTAAAAAAAGCGCTCCGCATGTTTTGACAATGACTGCAACTCCGATTCCAAGAACCATAGCCTTAACGTTTTACGGCGACCTTGATTTGTCAACTCTTAACGAAATTCCGGCCGGACGGCAAAAAATAACGACCTGGATAGTACCACCGGAAAAAAGGGAAGGAGCATACCAATGGATTAAATCACAAATCACAAGCACCAAATCACAAATATTTGTTGTTTGCCCACTTATCGAAGAGTCGGACAAAGAAACTCTTGCTGCGGTAAAAGCAGCAACAGGGCACTATGAAGATTTAAAAAAAGTGTTTAAGGACCTAAATATTGGGCTTTTACACGGACGGATGAAGGTAAAAGAAAAAAACAAAGTCCTTGGCAACTTTAGGAGTCGAAGGATTGATATTTTAGTTGCCACCCCGGTTGTTGAGGTTGGCATCGACGTCCCAAATGCAACCATTATGGTAATTGAAGCGTCCGAAAGATTCGGACTTGCCCAACTTCATCAACTTAGGGGTCGGGTTGGGCGGGGAGAGAAAAAATCGTACTGTTTACTTTTCTCCGAAAGCAAATCTCCAAAAGCATTCAGTCGACTCTCTGCCATGACCAAAACTATCTCCGGTTTTGAACTGGCGGAGATGGATTTGCGCCTGCGGGGCCCGGGTGAAATATTCGGAGTAGCCCAACACGGCTTTCCGGAATTAAAAATAGCCAAATGGACAGACATTGAGCTTATCAAAAAAGCCAGACAGGTTGCGACCAACGCCTTTGATAATCCTGCTAATTTTTCTGATTTGTTTAAAAAGCTTTCTGATATGCAAAAAGCGGCAAATTGAACTGACTATTGCGATAAATCGGTACTTTGGGTTAAAATTGCCTCAT
>Ga0208375_1001124_pt1 | contig 32019 bp, 34 predicted proteins | sample RifOxyD1_FD_184038 | JGI IMG/M metagenome (GOLD analysis project Ga0208375, IMG submission 184038) | Soil microbial communities from Rifle, Colorado - Rifle Oxygen_injection D1 (SPAdes) | ecosystem: Environmental > Terrestrial > Deep subsurface > Rock core/Sediment | place: Rifle, Colorado...
CCACCGAATACAACAAAGACGTGCTCGCCGTGCCGGGATCCATATATTCACCAAATTCAATCGGCACAAACAGGCTCATCCGCCAAGGCGCTACGCCTATAACTTCTGTGGAGGATCTGCTTGATGCCCTCGGATTTAAAACAGAAAAAGATGAAGCTACTCAGCAAAAGTTATTCGCTGATTTGTCGCCAGAAGAAATGAAAATAATAGAAATACTACGTGAACCCATGCCTCGTGATGAATTAATACGCGAGCTCAACATGAGTGTAGCAGAGGCTAATACTCTACTGACCGTGATGGAGATCAAAAAGCTAATCAAAGAAGAAGTCGGCGAAATCAGACTCTACTAGTCATCTTCGTCCTCATCTTCATCCTCATCTTCTTTTTCTAAGTTATTCGTAATAGCGTCTAGGGATGGATTATTTTTTATACTCCCTGCTTTGACAGTGTCTACTGGGGAACCTACACTTCCTATCTCATAGTTCTTTAACAAATTCCAGGCAAAGTTAGAATGAATTGTGGAGAATATTTTCGAAGCTTCCCCACCACACATGTCCAATATCTTTTGCCTACCTCCGGGATGCTTGGTTATAAAAGTAGTCACGTCGTGGACTGTATTGTTGACTATCAAATAACAATCAGCTTCTGTATTGTGCTTTGCTATCTCATCGAGAGTAAGCACAGGACTGGCAACCCCACCGACTGTATCCAGGTTATTGATTACGGTATTTTGATACTGTGATTGTGATGATTGAGTGATGGAGTCTAGTAAGTCTTGTGGTAGTACCAAAAGTGCAGAGAAAAATACAACAAAGATAAACAAAGCTATAGCAGTTACTGTTTTTAGTTTCATATGAATATATTCTTAATCTCTTAAATTAAATTCTTCGGAATGCAGTCGATCAGTCGCTACACCAACCTTCCGCAGTTGTTTCCTAAGCGAATTTATCATAACCGGTGGAGCGCAGAGAAATATGTCTTTACCCTCAAAGCTCTGGGATTTATTTTTTATCACATCTGCATTTATAAACCCCTCGGTGTCAGAGTAATGAGTAATGATTCTGATGTTAGCGTTCTCGTATTTTTTCAAATCCTCCAGATGCACCGCTTCTTTTTCATTCTTCAAACAATAATAAAAGTCTATTCTATATCCCTCTTCCCTGGAGACAGAATCAATCATTGAAAGAAACGGTGTGACTCCTATACCTCCCGCTATCCAGATTTGATCTTTGGAGTATGCATCTTTGTAAGAGAACTTTCCAAAAGGTCCCTCAATCAAAGCTTCCGAACCCACTGACAGTTCAGGTAATGCCGAAGTATAGTCCCCTAAAACTTTCATAGTAAAAGATATCTCGTCCATACTCGTAGGTGAAGACAGAGAGAATGGGTGACTTTCTTTGGAAACTTTTTTATCTTTGAAACTAACAAAAGCAAATTGCCCTGGAGTAAAGTTAAGCTTCTCTCCGGCAGGCTTTAGTAACACTTCAGTAACATTCCCGCCCAGAACTCGCACCGCAGAGACTATATACTTGTACTTCTTTACAAAGTAATGACCCAAAACGGAATGATAGATAAAAGAATAAATTCCGAGAACAAAGACTGCGAGTACGTAGATACGCAGTGGCATGTAGACCGCTACATCACTCGGAATCATAAATGCATGCACCGCGCCAAAGAAAAAAGCGAGTCCCATGAATTTGTGAGTCCATTTCCAGATGTTATATTTCGGTCGCAAGTACAAAGTCAGTACTATGAGAAGGATTAGAAGTCCCAGCGAGAAAATACCCCAGTTTATAGCCCAGTCACGACTCGGAGTGAAAAATGAAATAGCTCCGTCAAAACTAAAACCTCGGTAATTTCCTAAAAGTAGTAGTGGGTGGAAAAGCATCAGCATGAATGCTACCTGGCCTATTTGACTGTGCCTTTCGTAGACTTTGTTTAGTCCAAAGAAAATATTTTCCAAGAAATTAAACCGCGCCGAAAGTATGAGCGATGTGGCAAAAAGAGTGAATCCCAGAATGCCAAAAGCCTGGCCCAGCATAAACAGTACGTCGAGGGTGCTATTGAAAGTAAAAACGGTAGTCGGAGAAAGCACCCACAAAGCTAGACCTATTACAGATATGGCTACGACAAAAAGTATTCCTAAATTGTATTTGAAATTCCTCATATGCGAATATTGTAACATAAATAAAATTTGGTAAAACAAAAGCCGTTCCTAATTTGAAATTTGGAACGGCTAAAGTTTTTAATTTTTATTCTGTGGGAATAAATTAGCGTCGGTTTCATTCTACCTTACGACCTTTTACTGTGCGAGTCCTGGTTTCATTTTCAGAGATCTTGCTCATATCAACGATGATCCACGGAATAATAGTGTATTTCCCTGAAAAATCGAGTGGCAATTCAACCTGAAACTCAATACCGCCATACGTAACTGTAGGTCCTGTATCGCTCCATTCTTTCGCTTGGAGAAGATACCTATTCCCAAAGTTCGGATTAGGACCGAAGGTTAGATACAAAGTATCGTCACCTTCCTCGAATCCAATAGCGAATTGATTATCATCGCCGTTAGGATGAAAGATGAATTGTCCTTTTGCGTAACGTGGGAAATGAATTACCTCTGCACGCTTTCCTTTATACATTTCGATTTTCCCTCCTTTGAGTCGTAATCCTTCATTTTCGGCCAAATAGCGATAAATCTTAATCTCGTGTGACAGGTAAAATTGGACACGTTTCAATTGATCTTCGGTCCAGTTCCAGTCTCCGTACATTTTCAGGGTGAACACTTTTGGGTTTGTTGGCGTACATGCGCCAATCAGGAGTAGCGAAAACAAAAACAGTTTTTTCATACTGAACAGTTTATTTAGATGAGCGTTTAATTTCACTTAGCATTATAGCAAAAAATCGTTAGAAAATAAAGGTTACGGGAAAATGGAATTTATTTTAAACTTGCCCCTAAAAACAATTCAGCCACATTTCTTGTCGAAATGTGGCTTTGTTGTGTTTTTTTGGTCGTCTTTCGACGAGGTTTTTTAAAGGCAGGTTACTTGTTTTTTACAATTTCAGATTCAGGTTTTTCGTCCATTCTTTTTTGAATTTGCAAATCAACTTGAACAAGAATTTTTTCATTTTTTACAACTCTTTCTCTGAGTGAAGGTATGCCATCCTGGCATTTGTCACACTTTGAAAGGGTGTAAATTTCGTCTTGCGTTGATTCGATGTCTTCTTCAATTGTTTTGGAAGAGGTTTCCAGTTGGTCCAGAGTCATTTGGCCCAGATTGTAAACAATAAGGACAGGATCACCGTCTTCTGATTGGACCAGTTTGATGCCTGGGGCCTTGGTTGAATCGCTTACGATCATTTGTGCGTTGGCCTGACTGGCGAAAAAGAAGAAAGAAATGAAAAGAGCGGCGGAAAGAATGATGTTCGTGCGCATAAGGCGGTTGTTTAAGTGATGAATTGTGTGAGCAAAAGCCATAATTGCCAAAACCTTTAGAAACTATGGTTTTTGCTCACATTTCCTGCCTTTTCAAAGAACTTACTTTACTTGGGATAGTATACCATATACAAGCTATATTGTCAAGTATTATTTGCTAATTTATTTGACATCGTGTAATACTCTAGAGAATGAAACTATTAATAGTAGAGTCACCGTCCAAAGCAAAGACTATCGAGAAGTACCTCGAAGGCGCTTTTACCGTGCGTGCATCAGTAGGCCATGTTCGTGATTTACCAAAGTCCAACAAGAAGGCCATCGACATCGAAGGTGGATTTATCCCCCACTATGAGATCAGTAAAGGCAAGGAAAAAGTAGTGCACGAACTACAAGACCTAGCCGAGAAAGCCACCGAAATACTCCTAGCTACTGACCCCGACCGTGAAGGTGAAGCCATAGCTTGGCACATAGATGAATTACTGAAAGCAGACAAGAAAGTAAAAGCTCCAATACAGCGAGTCACTTTCCATGAGATAACCAAAGAAGCAGTAGAGGAAGCACTAAAAGAACCTCGTGAAATCGATACAAATCTGCGCAAAGCTCAGGAAGCTCGCCGAGTGCTCGACAGACTCGTGGGTTATGATTTGTCAGGAATTATCTGGAAGAAAGTTCGTTACGGATTGTCTGCAGGACGAGTTCAATCCCCAGCACTACGCATCATCATGGAACGCGAACGCGAAATCCGCGCTTTCGTGCCAGAGAAGTATTGGAAACTTTTTGGCGAATTCGAAACTCAAAAGAAAGCCAAGATTACTCTGACCTGCGACGAAGAACCTCGGGATGAAAAATTAGTAGAGAAAATACTAGAAGTTGGCAAGAAAAGCGACTGGGTGGTGAGCGCAGTCAAGGAGTCAGAGCAAAAGCGTTCTCCTCGTGCACCATTTACCACCTCGACCCTCCAACAGACTGCTAGCTCCCGCCTAGGATACTCGCCTTCTCGTACAATGCAGTTGGCTCAGAAACTTTACGAAGCTGGGCACATCACCTACATGCGTACAGACAGCACCAACCTCTCTGCTCAAGCTCAGGCCGAGATACTCGCTATGGTGAAAAAAGAATATGGTCCTGAATACGCCGAAGCCCGAACTTATAAAACCAAATCCAAAAACGCTCAAGAAGCTCATGAAGCCATCCGTCCTACACATATAAAAGCAGCCCACGCTGGCACCGAGGAGCAACAGAAGCTTTACCGATTGATCTGGGAGCGAACCGTATCGAGCCAGATGACTGATGCAAAACTATCCAAGACAAAAATTTCTGCAAAAATTGTATCTACAGACGTTGGACGTCAAGATTCCCAGACGTCCAACGTCTGGAATACAGAGGACCTCCCAGCTTTTTCTGCCAACGGTTCTCGCCTGCTTTTCCCTGGCTGGTTGAAAGCAGAACCAGATGCTCGCGGTGAAGATGTGGAACTTCCAGTTTGTCTAGTTGGCGAGAAAATAAAATTACTTGATTTACAAAGCCAAGAGAAATTTACTGAACCCCCAGGCAGGTACTCTGAAGCAGGACTGGTCAAAGAACTCGAAGAACGTGGTATCGGTCGCCCTTCTACCTACGCGTCCATTATGCGCACTATCGAAGACCGTGGTTATGTTAAAAAAGAAGGCAAGACATTGTTCCCCACTGATACTGGTGAAGTGGTGTCTGACTTCTTGGAGAAGAACTTTGCGGAATATATTTCGGACACATTCACTGCCGGTATGGAAGACCAGTTAGACGAGATTTCTCGCGGTGAAAGTAAATATGAAAAAATATTGAAAGACTTTTATGGGCCGTTCTTAAAAGAAGTTAAAGAAAAAGACAAGCTAGCCAAGGCCACCGACTTAGGCGACGCTCCAGAAGACATCAAGTGCCCAAAGTGCGGAAAGAAAATGATCATCAAGCTTTCGCGCGGTGGCAAGTTTTATTCATGCTCTGATTATCCAGATTGCACCGGGGCACTAATGCTAGACGGCACCGAACTCCAAGGTCCAAAAGAAATAGGCGAACCTTGTCCTCTTTGTGGTATTCCGAAAGAAACAAAAACAAAAAGTAGAAGCAAAAAAGAACCAGAACTAGGCAAACTAGTGATAAGGGAACGCCGAGACGGTACCGGCACATTTATCTCCTGTTCACGTTATCCAAAATGCAAATTTATCAAAGAAGACGAAGAAGAAAAGAAAAGAAAAATGACAGACGTACAATGCCCAACATGTAAAAAGGGTTTTATGATGGAACGCAAAGGCCGATTCGGAATATTCTATTCTTGCTCCAACTACCCTGACTGTAAAAACGCTATCAAGGCCAAGCCCACAGGTCGGACCTGTGATATGTGCGGAAGCTTGATGATGGAAGGAACGAAAACAATTCCCGAGAGATGCAGTAACAAGACTTGTCCTAACCACAACCCTCATAAACTCAACCAAATAAAATAAAGTGCTATAATAAAATGCATATGGCCGACGTTAAAGAAATATTAGATTTAATAGAAGGCGGAGCAACCAAAAAAGACGTGGACCTTATTACCAAGGCTTATGCTTTTGCAGAACGTGCGCACGATGGACAGAAACGCATGAGCGGTGAACCGTATTTTTTACACGTTTTTGAAACATCAAAGATTCTAGCTAAACAAGGCATGGACGCTATGACCATAGCTGCTGGACTCATGCACGATGTGCTCGAAGACACCGAAACCACCGAAGCAGAAATGGAAAAAGAATTTGGTGAAGAAATAGTTTTCCTGGTGAAAGGCGTCACTAAACTCGGAACCTTGAAGTACCGTGGGCACGAGAGGCACATAGAAAGTCTACGCAAGTTTTTCATAGCCATGGCCAACGACCTGCGCGTGGTCATCATAAAGTTTGCAGACAGGTTACACAACCTAAAAACTCTACAACACCATTCCAAAGAAGAAAAACGTCATCGCATCGCACTCGAGTCCATAGAATTGTATGCACCGCTCGCCAACAGGCTCGGAATGGGTAAACTAAAAGGCGAGATAGAAGACGCCGCATTTCCATACGCTTTCCCAAAAGAGTCCGCTATGATCGAAACCCTGCTCAAAGACCGTCAAGAAGAATACGAGCACAACTTGGTCCTGATCAAAGTTATGCTAGACAAAAAGCTGAAAGAGTCTGATGTGAAATTCTCTGAAATCAGTCACCGTGTAAAAACTAATTACAGTCTTTGGAAAAAGATGCAACGCTATGACATGGACATAGATAAGATCTATGACGTCATCGCGCTACGTGTGGTGGTAGACACCGTGGAGGACTGTTATCGAGTACTCGGAATAGTGCATTCTCTGTGGAGACCAGTTTTGGGTAGAATCAAGGACTACATTTCCCTGCCGAAGCCCAACGGTTATCGGTCACTACACACCACGATATTTGCAGGTGAAAATGGTTTCGCCGAGATTCAGATCAGAACTCATGAAATGCATGCCGAAGCAGCCTACGGTATCGCAGCCCACTTTGTGTACAAAGAAGGTGCCAACAAAAAGAAAAAAATAAATGACAACTTGAAATTCAACTGGCTCGAGGAGCTAACTGACCTAAACTACAACCCAGACAAACCAGCCAGTTTCTTTGAACACTTGAAGATGGATTTCTTTAGTGACCGGATATTTATATTAACCCCAAAAGGTGATGTGGTGGATTTACCTGAATACTCCACCACTATTGATTTTGCATATTCTATCCACTCGGACATCGGCGACCACCTGTCTGGCGCAAAAATAAATGGCAAATTAGTACCGATTTTTTCAACTTTAAAAAACGGTGATGTAGTTGAAATCATCACCAAGAAAGATGCCAACCCAACACGTAAATGGCTCGATAATACAAAGACCAACCTAGCCAAAAAACACATTCGTGCCTATCTCGAAAAAAACGATACTAGTCTGTTCAACAGACTCAAGAGTTTGGGTGGTTATAAATAAAACTAGATACTAAAGTTCGAAATATCGTAGAGGGTTGCTTCTTCTGCTTGTCTTTTATTTTCTTCTGCTGCTAGACGGAGTTCTTCTTCTCTCAAGGCTAGTTCCTCGGGACTCTCCTGTTCTAATTCGACGATGTTTGGTACCAAATTCGCATTGGAAGCAATATGGTTTTCCAACATATGGGTAGAGCTTTTTATATTCTCAGACTTCTTGATCAGCCCCAAAATAGTTTGCAAATCATCGTTGGAAAAGAAGTCGATCTTGATGTGACCGCCATTTTCTTTCATTTCGATTTGAACCCGAGTGCCCAGTTTCTCGCCAAGTTCTTCTTCCATTTCTACGATTATCGGATCTACTAGGTACTCCTTTTTACGTACACGGTTGAAAGCGATCTTGCGGGCGATTTTCTCTGCGTCTCGCACGGTTAGTTTCTTGTAAACTATTTCTTTAAACAAGACTCCTTGCTCTTCGAGGTGGTCGGAGAGCATGAGGAGCGGTCGGGTATGACCTTCATGAATTCTACCCTCGGAAAGAGAGTTCAAGATATCCTCGGGTAAAGCCAGAATGCGAAGCGAGTTGGAAACGTATTCTCGACTTTTGCCCATCTTCTTGGCGATCTCATTGTGAGTGAATTTAAATTCACTAGCCAACCGTTCAAAAGCTCGGGCACGGTCAACAGCGTTCAGATCTTCTCTTTGCAAGTTCTCTAAAATCGCGAGTTCAAGCTTCATCATGCTCGAATCCCCGACTCGGATGATAACCGGCACTTGGTAGACACCAGCTATCTTGGCAGCGCGCAGTCTGCGCTCTCCGGCGATGAGTTCGTATTCGGTCATTAGTCCCCCATCCTCTTTTTCTACCTCTACTCGAGACACTGTGAGAGGCTGAAGCACGCCGTATTGCTTGATAGAATCTGCTAAATCTTGGAGAGGTTTCGGGTCAAATTCACGCCGTGGTTGATACGGGTTTGGTTTGATTTTGTCGGTCTCGATCCAGAAAATTGAATTGGAATATAAATTGGACATGGAGCTATTTTAGCACAAAAAAGTTTTTTTAAAAAAGTGCATAATGAGTTGAAAAAAAACTCAAAACAATATACTATTGTGCTTATGCCGGGGTGGCGAAATTGGTAACCGCAATTGACTCAAAATCAATCGGGGGCAACCCCTTGGGAGTTCAAGTCTCCCCCCCGGCACAATGGCTAAATCTAAAAAACCAATAGTATTGGTAATAGTTGGAACCACAGCCTCTGGAAAAAGCGACCTAGCAGTAGAAATGGCAAAGAGGTTCGACGGTGAAGTCATCTCTGCTGACTCACGCCAAGTCTACCGTGGACTCAATATAGGAACAGGTAAAATAACCAAGCGTGAAATGCGTGGTATTTCGCACTACTTGCTCGACGTTGCAAGCCCCAAAAAAGTCTTTACTGTGGTGGATTTCAAAAGACTTGCTGAAGAAAAAATAGACGATATCCTCCGTCGAGGCAAACTACCCATCATCGCTGGTGGTACCGGGTTTTATATTGAAGCGGTGACAGACAACAAAATACTGCCCCAAGTGGAACCAGACATAAAACTCCGCAATCAATTGGCAAAGAAAGAAGCACCGGAGTTGTTTAAAATGCTGGCAAAGTTGGACCCACGTCGCGCCAAAGATATCAAAAACAAAAACGAGGTCAACAATAAATTACGATTGATCCGAGCTATTGAGATTGCTCGAGTTTTGGGCCAAGTACCCGAGGTAGCAGAAACTCCATCCAAATATGAATTTATAAAAGTTGGCATCCTGGTTTCTGACAAAGAATTAGAAAAGAGAATTCAAACCCGAGTAAAGAAAATGTTCCGCGCGGGGCTTTTGAAAGAAATTCAGAAATTGAAAAAGTCTGGTGTGTCAAAAAAGAGATTAGCTGAATTCGGTTTTGAATATAACAATCCGACACCAGAGAGCGTAATTCTAGAAAGTATAAAATATACCAAAAGGCAAAAGACTTGGTGGAAACGCTACACAGATATTACTTGGCTTCCACTTCGGAGGATTTACCCTTTTTTAAGAAAGAAAATACCATCGGCAAAACGGAGATAACCACTACTACTATCACCAACCAATGCAGGTGATCTTTGATATTTGGAAAAGCTTTTCCTAGGAAAAACCCGACTAAAGTAACCGAAGTAGACCAGAGCAGAGAGCCGATGAGGTTGTATTTCAAATATTTATTTAGATTCATATATGCCACGCCAGCCACTATCGGCATAAAGGTTCGGACAATAGGTACAAACCGCGACAAGATGATAGCAAAAAGTCCGTGCTTCTCCAGAAACGCATGAGTTTTGTCCAGATGTTCTTTTTTCAAAAATTTTCGAAAAAAACTAAACTTCCGTAACTTCTCTATATAGAATCCAACATAGTAACCGGCAATTCCGCCGAAAAATGTCGCCACGAAGATGAGCGGTATTATCAGCCAAATTTTCAAAAAACCGGCAGACGCTAATATGCCAGCAGTAAAAAGTAGCGAATCCCCTGGCAAAGCAAAGAATATACCAGACTCCAGGAACACAACAATGAATATGCCCACATACCCATAGGTTGTTATGAGTGTTTGAATATCGAAAAGGAAGTCCATGTTATTCCTCTATGCTGTCTTCAACTTCGTTTCGGACAACACGGTGGTCCCCGTCAGTGCAACTGCATTCCACGAGCTTTTGCTCGAAATGACTGCAATCTGGCGTCTGACAAACTCCAGGTAGACCCGACACACCTTCGCACTCCCCTAAACATATAAAATGGTTTTTATCCATGAGTGTATTATAACATCCCAGGAGTAGCTCGTATATGCTCGCTACTTTATCATCATGCTGGTCAAAGCGTTGTTTTCGCCAGTAGTATACACAAACTCCCTTTTTTCCTGGACATGCCCGTCTTCATAAACCACCGTTCCTGAATTTTTTGCCATATCTACAAATACACCCACCACATACCAAGTACCGCCGAGCTGTGCTTTCACTGGTGAAAGTGTCGCGATATCTAACCTCAAATTATTATCCACAACCTCTCTTTCATCTATGTCGCTACAAGGTATGGTCACAAGGTCTAGAGAATATGCAATCTTTGAAGGATCTTTGTATCCATACACTCCGTCGTCACGAACTACCATTTCGCCGAAACCTATACTTGCCTTACCTTCTCCGAGCATAATCCTAAGTTCTTCTTTATTGCTCGTACCTTCTACAAAAACTTCCCAGATAGCACTCACAACTTTAGGAGCCCCTGCTTCATCCACCTCGATTACTGTGCCTTCGAATTTACCCAACTTGCTGTCTTTCTCTGCGGGTAAAAATTTCAACTCTCCATTCACCTTGTCGCCGTTGAACAACATCTTGAGGGTGTATTTGTCGTACAAATTTTGTTTATCAACTTTTCCAAACTGCGCCAGACACCTAGGTACACCCGGGTTAGGGCTCGTATCTAGTTCGGCTACCTTGTCTTGAGAACTCTTGTACCAAAACGCTCCAGCAATGACAATTATCAATAAACTGATAACTACATATATTGTTTTTTTGTTCATAATTTTTATGTTAACTAATTAATTAATCTTTGAATAGAAAATCATTTGTGTTTCCCAGGGTTTAAGTTTGATAAAGGTTCCTCCAATCCTTTCCATATCCGGGTTTGGAATCACCCCTTCGGACAGACTTTGTACTTCTAATTCATAATCTTTGTTTATTTGAGGTAAGTGTCCTGTATTTTCATACTTACTAAAATTAACCAGCACTATGGCTCCGAGCTTGTATTCGTCTGAGTCGTCGCGTTCTCTGTCGTACGTCGGTGCTTCTACCCTGATTGCGTGGATGTCTGGGGGTAATGCATCTATCTCAAAAGTGCTCCACTTCCCATTTTCAAATAAATTTGTATGTTTTAATAAAAGTAACTTTTCGTATTGATTTTTTAAATTTTCATTTGGAGTTTCATTGGGCCAGCGTCCGATTTGCATCGGTGGACGGATTTCTTTACCTTCTGGTTGCCCTTGATTCACTAAAAATATTGAGTCTGGTATGAGCCCAGCCAACACAGCTGCCGCTCCAGAAGCTTCTTCTCCGAAAGTAGCCTTGGCCCTCTCCTCGTCATGATTTTCTACAAAAAGAACATCCCGGTAATGCCTTTCATTATTAGCTCGTTCAATTAAATATTGAAGATGTTTGGTCAGGCTCCCTGGGTCAGCCTCTCCATCTTTTACCTTTTTCAAATGATCATAGAAATCCTTTCTATAAATAAAATCGAAGTTTTTACCTAATTCTTCTTTATCCCAATACGCCTCCGCTATGAAATGAAAAGGTCGGTCTCCTTTCTCCGTTACACTTTCTTTGATCATTGGAATAGTCTTTTCCCAAAATTCATTTTGAGAAATATACTCTTTTTCTTTATCGCTCAAAAGCCAGCCCCAAGTACGGAGAAAAGTACTAGCGTCTAAGAGCATTGCCATGTCACACCTGACACCGTCAGAGTGTTTCGCTAGCTCCATTAAAACTCCTTGCATCTTTTCTTGCACATCTTTACGAGCATAATTCAACTGCAGAGTATCTGCCCATTCCGGATAATTGGGATCCTTGCCATGTGCTAAATAATAATCCTTCCCGTCATTTGCTCGCACGTGATGGAAAAGGTTTTTATTATTTTCATAATCATCTTTGCTTCCCTGAACATAATATTCGGGATGCCTCATCACCCACGGATTGTCGAGCGCTGTATGGTTGGGTACAAAGTCTAAAATGACTTCTTTACCTTTTCCATTTAGCATGCTTTTCATCTTGTCCCACTCTTTCCAACTTTTAGCAATTTGCGGATTGGGTGAATACCTAGGTATAGAAAATGGGGAGCTTACCACGTCTTTATCCTTATCTAGTCCTGGCAGAGCATATTCGTATTGATGAGCCCAGTTTTGAGCATGATTTTTACTAGCCCCGCTCGGAGCATGCACCCCCATAAACCAAAACATGTCGTACTTGTCTAAAAGTTCTTCCCACTCATTTTCTGGAATAGTATCGATGGTTACAGCCCTGTTGTATTTTTTACTCAACTCATCCATCCAAAGTCTGGTATTGATCAAATTCAAATCAAGCTGATGCTTATGCACCTCTGCTCTTTCCAGTAAACTTCCAAAACTCTTTTTTAAATTAGAATTTTCCAGATGAGGGCTGGTACCCTTATCTTTTTTTACTTCAATTGCTGGTACTGGGGGTTTGTTTTCTATCATGGGTTTAGAACCGTCGGTTAGATTATACACCAAATACACCCCAGAGTGTTTGGGTTATATTATATGGATATATTATACCATTCGGTAGAGCTATTTCTTTTTCTTCTTTGGTTTCTTAACTTCCTTTTTTGGGTGTGAATTACCTTTTGCCATAAAATTTATTTATTTATTAATAATCTAGTTATTATATCATGCGTATGCATTCTTCAAAGAGTACCAAGGGTTTTAATCTGCTTTAGATATAGTCGAAAGCCGCATTTCTGTAAAACAGAAATGCGGCTTTTTGATTTTTTATTTCAGAACTTTTATTTTAATCTTACTCTTGGAGCTATGTCTTCTTTTTTTACATTTAAAACTTTCTCAAAGAAATAATAATATATCAAATCTCTGGCTTGGGTTAACTGACCACTCTCAGCAGAAGTCATACGATCTTCTGATTCATTAATCATATGTTTTACAAAAGAATTTCTAACTGGATTTATAGGAATAACCTTTTTTAAAAAACTTTCGTTATTAAACAATTCAGAAACATATTCACTTAATTTGTTATTGGGTTCGTCTTTAACCTCTACTGATATATCATTAATGTAATTTACTTTAACAGGATTAAGGTCTGAGAAGGTTAAATTTTTACCCAAATTATCACGTTTGAGCGTAGTATTACTTCGTACATACATCAAAGAGATTTTTACTGCAATCGCACTTATCCAAGTGCGTAAACTTGCCCTAGATTCCCATTTCGGAAGAGTGTTGTGAACAATAAAAAACACGTCGCTTGTTGCTTCTTCGGCATCTTCTCTTTTAATCATTTTTAAACAAGTTCTAAAGACATCGTTCTTATACTTTTCTACGATTTCTTTATTGAAAAGAAGGTTGTACTGAGAAGATAATGCATCATTATTCTTAAGAGACAGCAATCTGCGGACGACTTCCTCGTCTGTTTTTATATTCTCCTTGTTGGATATTTTATATTCATGCATATTTATATAATATATAATAACTCACACCATACGAATCTTGCGAGTTATATGTGAATTGTACCCTTACTGAACATTTTAAAATCTTTTTTAGACGATATTCCAATTCCACGATCTTTCTTTTTTTCATAATCAGACCAAGCAAAAACCGTAGTATGCGGTACTGGAATTTCTATTTCAATATTCAACAACTCGGCAACTTTATTATAAAAAATTTCCACGTCTGGCATGTCTACCACTTGAACGATAGATCTGCGCAAATGCACAGGCTCATCTTGTAACCCACGCTCATCGAGCTCTTCGCGAGTATATGATTTTTCTTGATAACTATAATCATTAGTCAGGTCGTATTCAAAATTTAAGTTATTAAACAAATCTAATATTTCCTCTTTTGCTTTTTCTGGGTCATCAGCTTTAGCTAAACCCTCGCGGATCTTTACTGCGCTTTTTTCTACAACCAAACTTACATGACACTCAGTTTTTTCATACAAACCCTTTTCCTTGGCAACAGCCAAAATCCGTTCTGGAACTACGGGCTTTTCAATTGGAAGCAAAAAATAAAACTTCTCCTCTACGTATTTTTTTTGAATTGGTGTGGACATAGAAAGATTATACCATTTCCTTTTCTATTGACTCAATCATTCTTACATTCTGCAGAATATGAGAATGTTATTTGAAAGACTTGATAAATGTGACGATCTTATCTCCATATGGTGACAGTGAGTGCGTGACATTACGCCCTTGGTATTTTTTATTTAATAATCCAGCTTGGACTAGTTTGCGAGTATGTTCAGAAATCGTTTTGAAGTTCCCATCAAGTTCACTGACTATGCCGTCTAGGGCAATCTGGGGACTCTTTTTAACCAAAAGCAAGATGCTGATTCGCCAATGATTAGCTATGCCTTTGAAATGCCTCTCCATTTGCTTGGCTGTTTTCATATATAAATTATACTACTCCCTCGTTAAAAATCCACAAACATCTCAACCTGAAACATTCTGGTATTCTGCAGAATATTGGAGTATTAATATAAGGGGTTATTCAAACTGTAATGCGTATATGCCTTTGTCTAATATTTCTGGTTGATTGGCTGCCCAGTCTTTCAAATCAATTTTTTGCATATAAGCAACTTTCTTTTCTATATGCCTGCCTGTGAATTTACGCTCTGCGCCGTCACCCACCCATTCTTCAAGCCGAAGAATGTCGCCTTCAGCAATATCAAAATCCGCCAACCTGAGCTCAAACTTTTTCCTCCCAGCTAGAATGTTTTCAAACCAGATGGTGTCTATTTTTTTAGTGACTACTTTGTTTGTAACTTTATCTGACATAAAATTAATTATTTTAAAATTTCGTTAATTTTTTCTCTAATATCTTCAGCGTTAAAAGATCCATGATTTTCAATCCTCAAAAGCGGTAAACCTGCCTCTTCTAAAATTCTCTCAACTTCTGTATCTCTTTCTTTTCTGTCTTCTCTTTCGTGACTACGGTCATCTAGCTCTATCGCAAGTCGAGGTGCTATATATTCCTTATCGCATAAAACAAAATCCACAGACTTACCATTTATATGGCTAAAAGCTGCTTTCCAGTTTTGACCAACGACTTTGTTATCAATAATAGATGAAAGGTGAACTTGCGGGAAAACATAATATTTATGACCTACCCCTTCAATTAAAGTGTCGTGGAATTTATGTTCAACTCCGGTCATAAAAAATTGCTTCTTTTTATAACTATAAGGTGATTTCTTTTTCTCCTTCAATTCCTTGACCTTATCTCCAAAAAGTTCCTTCGCAGCAAACACAATTCCAACAAATATGAATAAAACTATTATTCCTTTTATCATATTCAATATCATATCAAAATATACTTATAATGCCTCGTACTTTCGGAAGAATGGTTCTTGCGAGTTATTGGGTTTAAATATCTTTTATTATCTTTTTAACCGCATTATCAAAATCTAAATGATCTTCAGGTTGCTCAGATTTCCACTTATCAAATAATCTTTTACCTGATTTTCCCCATAATTTACTTTCTCTCTTAAACCATTTCTTCATTTTATCTCTATCTGCTGTTTCTGGTTCAATTCTAGATAAAAAAGTCTGCTTTGTGTATCTATTACTTGCCATCCAGAAACTATCAGTTGGTGGTAAACTTCTCAGAAAGTTCATAATTTCATTTTCTGGTCTATGTGAACCAGGTAAAAAAATGCAGTTTTTATGATTATCAAATTTGTTATTTTTTCTTGCATCAGCATCAAGTATTACGATTTTATCGTCTAAGATACCTTTATCTAAAAGTTGTGCATAATTTGCGCAACCCAAGTTTACATCTTTGAAAACAAGGTTCTTTTTTATGCTAGGACTCAAAATACCTTTAGTGATAAATACTGCCTCGCTATCCTCGCAAAGAACTGCTACTTTTTTATCGGTACCTTTTTTAGGTTCATTTTTAATACTGTGACGTAAATCAGAGATTATATTTTCAATATCTTGTTCATCTTTTTTATATTGAATCAAATCATCGCTAATTTTCTCTAGAAATACATATTTCGAGCCCGGTTTATAATATTTATTAGAAAGCGATTCAAGAATTTCCAAAGAGTGTGTAGTGAAAATGATTTGTAAATCAAAATCTCCTGCGAGTCTGTGTAAATACTTTATTAAGTTTATTTGAGCTCCGGGGTAAAAAGAAACGTCAATCTCATCTACAAGAATAGCTCCCCCGAAGTATTTTTCACCTAGCTTGTCTTTAAGTTTTTTAAATGAATATATTGCAGTTAAAATCTGACTAAGATTATCCTGCCCAGCAGAACTACCGTAGCTATCATAATCATCTGTAACAACACTCAAAAAACTTTTATTTTCAGACTTGTAATTCTCATAATTAATAATTTTCTCAGTTGGGAGAATCGCTTTATAGTACTTTTGAAACCACTCTCTATATTCATCGTCTTGTCTCCTTGTTGTGTTGATTTTAGGATTTGTTTCTTGGGCTAGTGGAAAGAACCTCCTTAAACCCAAATAAATCACAGGGAATTGAATCTTTTTCTTGTCTTTTTTGTTTGATGACAACACGTCTATTCTAAAAGGTCTATGCTTGTCGCTAGCCGAATATCTAAATCCACCAAAAGCCTTTTGACCATCGTTCAGAATGATTTCATATTTATAATTTCGTACTTTATCACCTTCTTTCTTTTTAGAAAATGTGAAGATTTCACTAAAATCTGCAGAAAATCTTTCGTGAGATAAAGTGAAATTCGCTCCCTCATTAAAAACAAAAGATCCTGCAATTAACCCAAGCAACGATGATTTGCCTGTACCGTTAGTTCCCGCTATGGCGGTGATCCTAGACCCAAGTTCTATATTTAGATCCTTTAAATGGCGAAACTTTTTAATATTTAAGCTTTCAATCTGAACTTTCATACAAATTATATTAACACTTCTTGCACAATTCCTTGTACCATGTCGCCTTCTTCTGAGATTATTGGCTGGTGTTCTGGGTTTGTGCTTTTTGGTAATAATATTCTACGACCTTCTTTGTTTTTATCATAGTATTTAATTGTTACATATTCTCCACCAAGTAAGGCAACGACTTTGTCACCAGTTTCTGCTTTTTCTGCAAATCTACAAAGCACCAAGTCTCCTTCGTTTATACCTGCTTTGTTCATAGAATCTCCTACGGCACGAACTATAAAATACTCTACACCTGGACGCAATTTATTTTTATCAACCGGAATCATATCTTCAATATTTTGCTCACTCATCAATGGTCCACCACAAGGCGCAGAACCCACCAGCGGGATTTCTACCATAACTGGAGCATATGGGGAGACAACTTCTTTTTCTTGTTTTTTTAATTTAGAGACTTCTTTAATTTCAATTTTTTGGGCATTAATAATTGATTTCAAATGCTCACGCAGATTTTCATCGACAGCATATATGTAAGTGCCTTTTATGCCACGAGTCAAAAGAGTTTTATAAATATTGATTACATACCTCTCTAGTTCTGATGGATCTGTGATACCATTTCGACCATTCGTATCAAAATACTTTTCTCTGTCTACTTTGAATTTATGATTAACCTTGTCGTAAGATAATTCCGGACCAATAATCACTCCAACATAATTCAAGTCATATCCTTGTACGGTATGAATGCAACCCACCTCATTGATAGCATTTTTTGAATTCACCCAATCCTGTGCAGTTGAATTCCAAACTAATTTAATATCTCCAATTTGAATATCAAAGTCTTTTTCACCATTCCTCGTATGCCAAGGCCATGCATACCCAGCAACGACTCTAGCTAATTGGTGCTTTTTATCTTTTGCTTTTATCTCAGCGACCATACCCTCAACATCATCAAATATTTTAAAATCATAACCTGGGAAGTTTATTTTTTTAGGTTGTTTTAAATCAAAAACATGTTCTATAAAATCAATAAAGTCCGCCCCGGCTTCCACTCGCATCTGGGTAGTGATTTCATATTTTTTTGCATTTAGCTTTTCGAAATCTACAGGGCGTATATCGGCCGGCTTAATGCTTTGATTCGGATCATATAAAAATATTTGATGTTTTGAACATTTTGTAATCCAATCTAATTGAGTTGCTTCTCTTGGGAGACCAAGTCTTGTATTCACATTATCATAAGCACCATAACCCATAATACCTTTACGTCTCTGTAATCTATGGGATTCGTCAATAATCAAAACATCATATTCATTTTTAACCACATCATTTGGGCCAATAACCATGTTAGATTTTAAACCTTTTATTTTACTGAACACCTTACCAATTGTTTGTCTTAGACTAGCCATAGGTACCACTAGGCCCACTTTAAGATGTCTTGTTTCTTCTTGTTCTTTTAGGTATTTAAACAGGTATGTGGCTAATATCGTTTTTCCTGTACCAGGTTTGCCGGCAACAATGATTGTATTTCTTTCTTTAGATTTTATATCTCTGTATATTCTTTTAGCAACATCAAGCTGGTCGTCGGTTAATGATTTATATGGTGAGTATTTAAAAAGATCACTATTGCGCAAATCGGAAATGGAATTTTTTACAATTCCTTTTTCTATTAAATTCTCCCAAATTATTTCGAACTTTGTTTTGTATAAAACACGGTTATAATAATTGTAGTTCCTAAGCCCTCCGTTGCCATTCTGCAAAATATATTTACCGTCGGCAGCTATGTATTTAATGAGTTCTGACTCAATATCTAAAGTGGCAGAATTATTGTATTCGTTGTCAGTAATAACATGAATATTTTTTAGTTTCCTCCTTTCTGGTAATTCATAATGCTCTTTGCTGCGTCTGTGTAAATTATTAGTCTCACCTATATAAACCTCTATACCATCTTCCAATATATAAACCACCGGCCAGTTTAGTCCAAACTCAAACTCTTTTAGTTGATTGAAGTTTTCTTTATCATAATTGAAAGATTCTATCTTGGACATTGCTAGAGTTTAGTGTATTTCGTATGCTTACCTTTCGCTTTTTTAACAGAATATTTTTTATTATTCTGTTTCATTTTATTTTCAAAAGCTTTTTCAATATCAATATTCAAATCATGAGACATTAACAAAACCCAGTAAAAGACGTCTGCTAATTCGTCTCCTACTTCATTTTTATTAGTTTTGATATATTTTTCAATCTCTTCTTTAGATTTCCATTGAAAATGCTCCAAAACCTCAGATGCTTCTAAGGATAGTGAAATCGCAAGGTCTTTCGGGTTATGGAATTGCTTCCAGTCTCTGGCATCACGGAAAGCAACAATCTCTTTCGTCATTTTAGCTATATCTTTCATACAAACGCATTCTACCACTTTCCCCTTATTTTGCGAACCCGTTATCTGTAGGTTCTTTTTGTGACTCTTTCTAGCCAGTCGTTGTAATCCTTTGGAGTGTTGGCCTTGCCGGCGCCCCAGGCCCATGGCTTTGTTAATAGGGTTATAACTTCTTTTTCTGTCATCCTTGTCTTTATGTGAGCAAACTCACTCTTGTTTTTCCAGAAGAGAAACAACTTGTCAAAAGCATCAAAGGCTTCATTTAAATTCTTGAATTGATAGCAGTCATAAATAGTACCATCATCGTTCCATTTGATAGTTGCGGTGTATTCCTTCAAAACTTCTGTTTTACCATTCACATTAATATTGAAAGGGTTGCCCGCTACCTGTGCCAAGAAAGAGGTTCCGAAGTTGGATTCTTTGGCCGCCATCATTATGTAGATATCTTTTGGTATGCCGATTTTGTTTGCATGGGCTACTGCTATGGGTTCGATGTTTTTATAAAAATATTCTCTTATTTTCGTACGTTCTGCTTGTGGAGCCGTCTTGCTAGCCCACTGGTCGTTGGTCAGGAAATATTTATGCCGTAAAGTATCATAAGAATTTTTATCTTTCCAAGCAGAACCTTTCAAATTAGTTTGAATCTCGGGGAAAATATTGCTTTCATACTTTTCAGCCAAGGCGTCCAATCCCACAGCCTTACCAAACAAGACTTCTCCTGAGTTTTTAATAAATTCTCTTCTATCCATCATTTATTCAAATAAGTAATAGTCAGCTGAAGTACTGTGGCGAAAGAAACCCAAAGGAGATAAGGGATATTCATGTAGGCGACCCATTTCATGTGGGGGTAAATAGCAATAAGGAGCCAGATGAGGGTGCCGAGGACGAGGAGGATGTCGATGGAGGCTAGGAGGTTGTTCTTGAGGCCGAATTGGAAATACGTGAACGAGAAGTTGAAAATGAGGTTCAGGATGAAAGGCAGGACCACGATGAAAGGAAGCTCGCCTTTGTAGAATTTCCAAAACACCGAGCCGAAGGTATAGGCAATGATGGCGTAGAGCACAGTCCACACCGGACCAAATAGGAAGCTAGGTGGTGCCCAGTTGGGTCTGATAAGAGTCGAATACCAATTGTAAGAATCATTCATGGGTTAATTATACCATTTTTGGGGTAGAAATTGCCCGAAAACGAGAAAACCGCCAGCGGAGTGGTGATTTTCTCCGAAGGCGGTTAAAAAAGATTAGTGGGAAAACAGTGAAATAATACCCAGAACAAGAGTAACAACTAACAAAAACATGGTAGCGTAAGCGGAAAATTTGTGGTGCATAATATACCACTCTTTGGTTAAGGACAGATAACCGAAAACACCTGTTAACATTAGTGCTATGAAAAATAATGTTCCAATGAGCAGGTGGAAACTGTACACAATGTTAAAATTTTCGTTTTGCATACCACGAATAGTTACACAAACTAAAATCAACAAGCCCAATCCTAAAATAATTTTACCCCGAACAATGTGAGTCGGGTTTCCTTTTTCTTTGACCAAGAACTGTGCCAAAGTAAGAATAAGAATGGCGAATGATGAAATGCGTAAAGCCCAATCAACGTAAAACATAGTAATTCCCCCTCCTTGGGGTATTTGTGAAAAGTGAAGAGAACGAATATCAACCTCTTTTTACCACATAAATATGAATTTGGCAAAAAAATGGCCAGCCTTTGGGAAAAGGCTGGCGTTTTCATTTGGGTTTTGCTTTATCCGACAAACCAGTTGGATATTGGTATTTTTTGGGGTTCTTCTGCGGTTTCTTCAACCACTACGTTTTCTGGGTTTTGGTTTTCTGGGTTTGCATCCCCGGCTTCTTCGTCTGATTCGTCAGATCGAAACGTGGTTGTTTTGATATCTCTTAAATCAAATCTTACGTTAACCATTTTGGCGGTACTTTGAAAAGGTGAAACAAAAAAAGGACTACTACAGCTGACAATTAGAACATATTTTGACCAATAAAACAACCCCTACTTCGGGAAAACCTCTAGTGAGCCTTCCCCACCGTCTTGGATCTTGGACTGGTTGAAACGAATATTTTGCGAAGTTAAATAATTTTTTATAAAGTCTGGCAAGACTGGGCCATTGGCGCTCCTTTTGCCTCGGCCTATTATCATCCTTATATGTTTATACCCGCCTTCCCGAATCAAAGCATCAATCGCCTCCTGACATTCGAAAGTAGTGTATCCATGAAAGTCTATTATCAAGTCCGGAACCTGCGCGTATTTGTTGCCTATATCTCTGTAGTAGCTCATGCTTTAAATCTTCTCTATTTCTTTCAAGTCCTTGTCTGGCAAATATAAAATAATGAGTCCGATGATAAACCCAGCAACAGCGGTCCAGAGGTGACTACCACCAAAGAACCATACATCGAATTTGTCTAGCATATACCACACTCCACGCCACACCAGCACAATGCCGAGCACAGTGGTGATGTTGTATGCTATTGTATTTTTATTTATTGTCATAAATTGATTATAACATTATTGTTCCTTCCATTCGCCCTCTACCGCTACGATGAAATTCTTGTGCATTGTTTTTATCTCTTTCTCTTTGAATTTATTGAAACCAGTGTCTATTTCCTGTGATTGCTTTTGGAAAATTTTATCTTGCTCGAGTATTAGCGGATGTACTTGGAGGGCCTTGGCATTGCACCCCAGCAAATACAGGCCACTCATTCGGCGTACCCGAGAAAGCGCCACATACCCCTGCCCGTATTCAAACACACTGGACAGGTCCATGATAGCGCTGTCCATGCTCATGCCCTGGCTCTTGTGGACGGTGATGGCCCAGGCGAGGCGAAGCGGTATCTGAGCTATCTGGGCCTTAACCTTGCCATTTTCCTCTACACTCCATTCTAGGGGGCTCACTGTGATCTTTCTACCCTTCTTGGTCTCTATGATCGGGTAGCCGTAAAGCGAATCAAAGCCCACCACTGTGCCCAGGGTACCATTTACATAATGCTCCTTGGGATTGTTCTTGGTACACATGACTATGGAACCCTTTTTCAAAATCAAAGTCTCGGGGGAAAGGCATCCTTTCTTCAGAGCCGTCACCAAAGCTGCCGAACCACTGGAAGTCATTTCAAATCTTTTTTCTTGTTCATCTATTTTGTCCAGCTCTTCGTCGTTGACCCGGTCTACATTTAGATTATGAGAATACAACTTGGTCACTTCTTCGGGCATTTCATCCCGTTCTACATAGCGAGTTTTTAAAAATTCATAATGCTCTTCTTCGAGTGTACCGCGACGTATGGAAAGTAATAATTCTAGAAAAGCTTCATCTTCCTGGCGGTGCTGTTCGCTGATGTAGCAAACCACTGGGGCCAGGCGTTTCCAAGCATCGGACTCGTAGGCGAAGTGGGCGGGCTTTTCTTTAGTAAATTCCATTTGCTTTTGGTCGGCGACTTTTTTGTGTATTGGCGGAAGCTGAAAAAAGTCGCCGACCAGGACGACCTGTATTCCACCGAATGGCTCGCTCACTTGTTTGATCTCTCTGCACACTGCATCCACCATGTTCAAGGTATCTGCATGAAGCATCGAAACCTCGTCTATTATCAGGACTTTAGTTTTACGAATTCTACGGTTCAGGTATTCACTAGTAGCTATTTTGTCCAAATCATATTTCGTCAGAGATTCTTTGATACCGATACCACTCCAAGAATGTATGGTCATGCCTCCGATGTGGGTAGCTGCTATGCCGGTACTCGCAGTGACAGCATAGTCCACCCCGTGTTCGCGCAGATACGCAACGTATTTGTTGATAGTATAAGTTTTCCCTGCGCCTGGCTCACCGGTCAGGAAGACATTCGCTCCAGTTTTCAATATCAAAAGCGCTTTGTCTTGGGTCATGCTATTTCGCGTCTAGGCTGTTGCTCAGTTCGCGAAGGAGGAAAATACTAACATCGTCGGAGGTATCATCCCGGCCTTTACGGAAAGGCTTCTCTAAGACATGAATGAGTTGCATAGTGTAAATCAGTAGGTATGAAAGCACCGCAAAAAGTATTATCCCCACTGAAACCTCAGCTACAACGAAAGCAAGCAAGACTATGACAACAATCACAATGGATTGCACCAAGACAGAGACCGAAGGCACGAAATTTGTCTTTTGAATATGATAAACGCGTAGCAACATCTTGCGTAGATGAGACTGCTCGGATTTGATGCGAGTCATGTAGTTCGGGGGCACACCACGGGCCTCCATGTCGTCGAAAACAAGGTCAAGGTCTTTTATTGCTTCCATAGCGTGGTCGAGGTGACTGTGATTGTTGACCTCGCTTAAGCCTTCTTCGAATTCTTGAACGAATTTTTTAATAATTGTACGGATTTTATTGTTATCAAAACTCGGATCCTTTCTCTTTAGGGCGTCGCCTTCGCCGAGGATACTTTCGAGCGAGGAACGAATTTCGGAAGGAATTTTGTCTGCTTCTTTATAGTCAGAAAAAACACCAGACAACAAAAATCCAGTAATAAAAATAGAGCTGGAGATAACACTACCGAGGATCGAGTTGAGTACTATGAATTCGAGGCCAGACTCATGAATGAAATATTTGCCGACAGTCAAAAGCACTACCGCAATCCCAACCGTGGTAATGATATAAAACTTGCCCATTTTTTGCTTGATACTCTTTGCCATGGCTGGATTATAACATTTTAAAACTAATTTTTCAGAACAGAGATTGCCCCAGACTCTGCTGGGCTATTGTAGTACGCAGTCCAAGGGTCTAGGGTTGGAACTTCGAGTTTGGGTATTATGATTTGCGGTTGGTTGAAAGCAATGATTGAACTCCAAACCTTCTGGGTTATTTTCCATTTGGCTACGCACTCATCAATGTTGCCGGACAAAATGATGTTATCTCTAGGAAGGACTAAATCAAAAAGAGCTTCGGAAAACAGCTCGATATTTTTGATAAAGATAATTCGTTCACTAAAATCGAGCACCATGGTGGACGCATCGTGAAGCAAACTTTCGTTTCCCGGTCCAAGTATTATCGTCTGGTATTCTCCAGCACCAGCAAAGTCTTCTACATTTGCTACGAATTTGATATGGGAATAGTCACCATCTACTTGTTTCATGAATTCTTCTTGAGCCATCGGAAACCCACACAAAAATATGATTTTGTGTCCTTGGGCAAACAAATCTGCAATCAAAACAATAGACAGGTGCGAGCCACCCATTTTCTCAGGATAATGAATAAGACAAGGCAGGTTTTCCGCTTTGAACTTAAAGAATTCTTTATTCAGTAGTAGTGTATCTATCATTTCAAATCAACACTCGTGATGACGACTGCTTCCACAGGTCTGTCGTTTGGACCAGTAGCAACGTTGTTGATAGCGTCAGCAACACTTGCGCCCGCTACAACTTTGCCGAATACTGTGTGTTTGGTATCCAGAAAATTATTGTTAGTAGCGTTTATAAAAAACTGACTGCCGTTTGTATTGGCTCCAGCGTTCGCCATCGAGATGGTGTATTTGTCGTTTTTGTTGGTGGCTGTTATCTCGTCGTTGAAACTGTAGCCTGGTCCCCCGGTACCCCAGTACGCGCTTTTAGAATCATCCTTTGAAAGTGGGTCTCCACCTTGGCTCATGAAACCCTTTATCACCCGGTGGAATTTGGTACCGTTATAGAATCCTTCTTTGGCTAATTTTACGAAATTCTCCACTGTCTTTGGAGTCGCTTCGTTAAATTCGATAGTAATGTCCCCTTTGCTTGTGTGTAATATTGCTTGCATGATTTTTTTGTTATTATTTTGTTCGATGATTTTTTGATCCTCTTTTTTTACTACTTCTTCTGTTATTATTTTTTGATTATTTTGCTCAATAGCGTCTTTGACCTCCTGTGCTTTATCTATGTCGTTCATCCCCTGTTCAATTATATTTTCATCTCCTTTATTCCCAGTAAACAAATCCGTCCGAAAGGCAAAAAGCCCAACCCCCAGCACACCTAATAAAAGTAATACTATGCCGATATAGCCTTGTTGTGTATTTTTCATGTGCATATTATAGCAAAAGTTGGTCTCACTCGTAAGCTATGGTTGACTCTGTGTTCTGGCCTTGATATCTGGAAGATAACCTTTAACCACGTGCTCCAAAATAGACCGAGGGGTGTCTGTTGCCTTTGAATTTTCAGGTAACAATGTCCAAGGTGGTGGAGCATCAAAATCATAATTACCATACACCACAACAGGTGTTCCTTCTGCGACCACTTTACCATTCTGCCATGTCCACTGATCAGTCCAACCGTACAGCCAATGTGCATCAGCTTCAGTCATGCGAATGCAAGAATGACTCGCGGGGTATCCAGGCAAACTGTATTGATGCATCGATATACCTCCTAAATCATCTATATTCATATTCCACTTTAATATCCATTCATCATCAAAAGTACTGACCACTTCTTCCCCTTTCCAATTTACGAAAAACAACCCGTCCGGTGTCTGTTTTAACTTTTTACCTGAACTTACAGGCCCACTGCGCACCAATACACCATTTTCATATACACCGAATGCTTGTATCGGTTGAGATACTATTATTAATTTTGGAATGCTTTTGGCGGTACTAATTTTACCTGGCAGGTATTCCCATTGTTTAATAGTATTGATATCCTTCGGCACGACTATGGTGCTGGACTTTAGGTTGTCACGATCTATTCGATTTATTCCTAGCACGAAATCTACATTTGAATTTCCAACCAAGTCCGCTAACTCATCTAAGGGTTGCTTTGTAGATAAAACAACCCTGCTAAACATTCCCACCGGTCTGGGTTGTGTAGGGTATGACACAGACTCTATTACTTTTCTTAGTTTGTTTGATACTGGTTCATTTGCCGTAGAAACAATATTTGCATTATAGTTTAGACGAGTACCTTTTATGAAAGCAAAAGTTAGTATCAGCAGAGAAATAATTATTATAAATAGAATTGAATACTTTCTCATAAACCTATGACGTTAAATACACTGAAAAATTACATATACATATCTAGCAAGCCTTGACATTGGGGGTGTGCTTGCTACTATTAAGGTCCCATGATAACACTCCCACCAAACATGCCATATGATGTTCCATTGTTTTCGCAAATCAGCGACATTTCTTCTGCTTCATGGAAACAAAAAGGATGCGGAGTCGCAGACGTTGCAATGATAGTTGAATTTTACAAACCAAACACAACTTCAGTGCAAAAGGTTCTCGAAGAAGGCTTAAAGGCGGGCGCATATGTAAAAAATGTAGGCTGGAGCCATAAGGGTCTGGCTTCTTTAGCGGTAAAACATGGTTTAGTTGGAAAGACTGTTGATTTGTCATCACTAAAAAATACAGTAGCCTTGAGCGAATTTAAGAATATAGTAACAGAAGGACCTGTTATAGCATCAATTCACAGAGGTTTTAATCCAAAAAGCCCCTACGGCCATCTAGTTGTTATAACTGGGTTTGATGACAAATTAGTATATTACAATGATCCAGGTAAACGCGATGGAATCAGAACTGTTTCTATTGAAGACTTTATGAAAGGTTGGAAAAAAAGACTGATTGTTATAAGAGAACCTGAGAAAAAGTTAACACTCGCGCACTAAAGAATATAAAATACGTACGGCGGGCTTGGAGTTTGGATTTCCAAACTTTTGAGGCACCAAGCACTAGTTAGAGTTAGTATGGAAAATTTCACTTCTTTTCAGCACTCGATACAATCCGTAACAACAAATCAAAGCAGAAGCGATTTGTAGTGCAGAGAATATAACTTCACCTTTATCAAAGGCCGAAACTGCCGTTGCTATATGAGCAGTTACAAAAAACAACCAACCAAATAATGCTTTTTTACGAGCAAGCATATAACCACCCCAAATAAATGAGAGCGAAGAGATGGTTTCGACTACAGTTAAATAATTAGCAAATAAAAACATACCCAACGCAATGGATATCGACGTTAATATTACACTGATTTGTAACGCAAATCTTTCATTTTTTACAGAATGGTTTATGTAGCCGTAAACCATAACAATAAAGAACCCGATTTCTGCAATTGCTAGGATGTGCAATCCAATAATCAAGAAATAAATCGCACTACTGACCCCCACCAAAGCACCCCACATCCAACCAGATTTTTTGTTAAGTACTAAGAATATCTTATTGAGAAGACTAAATACTGAAACAGGGATAGATAAAAAAAGTAAATAATTCATAAATGTGGCGGGCGATGAGAGAATCGAACTCCCGCCAACGGTTTTGGAGACCGTTGTTCTGCCACTAAACTAATCGCCCAAAGCCTCCACCAGAAGTAAATCAGAGTGGAGGCTTTGAGGACGCAAAAATAAAAAAGATTGCGTCCTATATATAGAGCCGAAGCTCCATACAAAGAACACGCGAACGGACTACCCGCCGCACACCCATTATACCAGAAATCAAAAAGAATAAGAAACTATTTCTTAAGTTCCTTGTGTTTAGTCTTAGCCTTGCACCATTTACAGTACTTCGATAGTTCGAGCTTTTCGGTTACTGTTTTCTTGTTTTTACTTGACCAGTAATTGGTTCTCTTGCACTTGCTGCAGGCGAACTTAATAAGTCTAACTTGTTTAGCCATGGGTACAGATTAGTATAAAACGCTTTAAAAAGCAACTTAATACCCTGCATTTTTAATTATGATCTCCAACAACTCTTTGGGTAGTATTTGGGGATCCTCGGCCAAGCCCTGATGGTATAGTACTGTGGACGGAGTAAGCCCAGGCAAGGTATTCACCTCAATTACGGACAATTCGCCGGTTTTTACGTCCATAAATGCGTCAATTCTGGCGTAGCCTTGTAGGCCTATTTTCTCTCCTAATTTCTCTATCAAACTCTTGGCATTAGCTAGGGCCTTTGGGGTTACTATCTCCTTTGGAGGAGGGGTTAAGTTCACCCCAGTACCGCCCTGAAACTTTTCTTCCAGGGAAAGCACCTCTCCTTCGGCTATGGTGATACTAGGGTTTAGTGCGTGGAGCTTTTTGCCCGCCTTGCCGGCAGGCAGGCCTTTTTCTAAGATACCGATAGTTACTTCCACCATTCCACTGACTCTTTTATATTTCAATTGATTACCTTTTACTTGTACGTTGTCTGTCTCGACAAACTTTTCGAACAAAACATCGCGTAGAATACTGCCTGGCATCTCGAGGATGTTTTCTTGATTTTTCAAAGTTCCTGCTGGAATGTGGCTGTCACACCTGACCATGTGTTTCATGTATTCACCCAAATCAACATGCGTGTACAGATGCGCGATACCAGTGGAGCAACCATCATCCTTGGGTTTAACTATCAGGGTTTTGGCTTCTAGCTCTCGGGTCAGCTCATCCCACAGAAGTGTTGAATCCAAATAATTTTTTATCTTGGTAAAAGGTAAAACTTTTTGAGTTGCAATGGTTACGCCTTCTATGCCTGCATTTCTGATAAATTCTCCCGTCGCAAATTTGTCCATACACAGACGAGAAACCTCCGAGTCAGAACCGTTGTATTTCACACCTGAGTCAGCAAGCATTTTTTGGATAGTACCGTCTTCGCCCATACCACCATGCAGTCCGATGAACACGAACTTGGATTCTTTTATAAAATTCGCGAGGGTGGTTTTTTTCGGTACAAAAAATGGCTCAGAATATTCAGCTGGTTCTAGTTTCAACTCTTCCAATACCACATTTACCAGTTTAGCAATTCTGCCTTGGCTCTTCTCTGCATTCTTGGCATTTTCTATTATTTCTTCTACCGTATGATTGAGTATCAGAGAATACGGCAGTTCCCAAACATTGTTATCAAAGTCGAGCAAGAACGGCTTCGACTCGTAAACGTCCGACTTTCGTAGCTTGAGCCATACGTTGGTGCCACTCATGAGGGAAACTTGTCGCTCGGAAGTCTTGCCCCCGAATATCACAGAAACTGGTTTTTTCTTTACATTGCTACTTTTCTTCACTTCCTCTGGAAAATTTATTTTCTGTCTTTTGCAAGAATTCTTTACAATATACTTGAGCAGATCTCCGTGACTCATGCCGATACGTGATGCTTGTTGAAACAAGAAGCTGTTTTGCTCCATACCAGAGATGGTGTTGAAGTCTGAAAAATGAATCTCGCTGTCATTTATAATCCAACCATCGAAACGGGCGAAATCCTTCATGCCATACATAGAAAATATTTGCTCTGCTTGGCGTCGGATTTTTTCTACTATTTCGTCACTGAATCGTGGCGGGCAGTGATATTTAACCTGGTTGGTGGGTAAATACTTTTTTCTAAAATCAAAAATACGACCCTCGTGAAAGGCCATTTCTATCTCGGTTGGTAATATCGCAACCGGAAGACCGAAACTGTTTTGGAGCACTATCACAGTGAACTCCTTGCCTTCCATGAAGGGCTCGATGACAACCCGGGTGTCCATTCTTTTAGAGAATATGGTTTCCGCTTTTTGTAGCGCGTGGATAGGGGTGGTAGCAGAAAAGACTCCAATACTCGACCCGCCAGTGGCGGGTTTGACTATGACTCTTTTTACTTTGTTCTTTTTGAAAAATTCTTTGACTATTTCCAGATTGTCCTTGGAATAGATTTTAAGCAGGGCGGACGGCAGAGCATCAAACCCACCTTCGTGTAGCAGTCTGTTAGCTTCGTATTTGTCAAAAGATTTTTTGCAGGCACTACTATCTGAACCTATATATTTTATATTGTTCTTCTCTAAAAGAGATTGAATTTCTCCATCTTCGCCAAAGGCTCCGTGCATGGCAGGAAAAACAATATCGGTCGACTTCAGCAACTTGATCAAAGATTCATCATTTAGTGGTGTACCGTTTTGAGCAAGCTTATAATCAAAATCCGAAGGAGTATTGGAGTAGAGTTGCGATTTTGAAATTTTATAAGGATTTTTCTTGTGGTCAAAATATACGGGCACAATCTCAATCATCTCCCCATCCAAATGATCCAACACACTTCTGGCCGAATTTAACGATATTCCCCGCTCGAGCGATGGACCCCCTGTGAGCACGGAAACTGTGAACTTGTTTGATTTTTGTATTTTTTCGGCCATTTTTTGCAAAAAATTAATTATAATATAGCCTTATTTTAGGCCACAAAATAGAAAAAAGCAAAAAATCTGTGGAAAAACCAGAAATTTCTTGCAATTTTTTTATAGCCTTATTTCACGGGCAAAATAGCACTTGCCAAATCTTTGGAAACGTTGGTTAAATTCTTGTAGCCTGTTTTGGTGATGAGAATCATGTCTTCGATACGCACTCCTCCGAAACCTTTCAGATAGATACCAGGCTCGATGGTCATGACACAGCCGACAGGCAAAACGTCTGTGGTCTTTGGCTTGAAACCCGGCCATTCGTGTATGACGGTACCGACGCCATGGCCCAACCCATGCTGAAAATTGTCTTTATATTTTCTTGCTAAGAAGGCCCGAGCTGAGGTATCTATCTTCTTTGCATTCTTCTCCCCTTTACCTATAGTAGTCAGCGCGCGGTTCATGGCTTCCAATACATCTGTATATACTTTCTTCTGCTTTGCACTCGGTTCGCCCCAGAAATACGTACGGGTCATATCAGAGCAATAATGCTCTACGGTAGTACCAAAGTCGAGCATGATAATGTCCCCTTTCTTTAGCTTCGTTTTTCCAGGCTCGTGGTGTATGTCTGCCGAACCTTTGCCAAAGGCCACGATCGGAGAAAAAGAAAGTATCGGTGCGCCGTACTTCACAAAAGATTTTTTAATAAAGTTCGCAACTTCTATCTCAGTAATCCCCGTCTTTAAATACGCTAGCACATCCCGAAGTACTTCCTCGGCGATCCACTGCGCTTTCATAATGTTCGCCAGCTCCGCCTCGCTCTTTACCGCCCGAACCTCGTGAATTAATTTTGTATTCATACTTTAATATTACAAATTCTTGTCTACTACTAACCTTATTGCTTTTGAATAAGTGTGTAAGCCGTTTTTGTGCACTATGTTTTTTATATCCTCCATATTGATATTTAATGCATTAAAAAATGGGCGCAATTTAGCGAGGGCAAAAGACCATGCATCTCTTTCATCATTTAAAGTTACTGCTGCATCATGCATATTGGCTGATCTGAAACCTGATAATATTTTTTGGACAAAATTCATCTCTTTTTTGATTAAACTCGTGCTTATACTCTCTTGCGCAATTTGTCTTAAGCTTTTATGATTATTTCTATCCATATGACCAATTTCGTGCATTAGTGTCATTAAACCACCTGAAGTTAATAATGGTGTGCCAACAAAAACTGCCTTTTTCGCATAGTCAGCGGAACTTTTCAAGGTTTCATCTTCTTCTGTTAGAGTAGTAAAATATATCGAGTGATTTTTTGGTAATAATTGCAAAACATCCAATTCTTCGCCTGTTTTATTTTTTAGAACAAGTTGGTTTAACTTACGAACATTCGGCCTAGGATTTTCCTTATCTTCTGGAGTGTAAGAAAGCTTTATACTTAGATCGCCCACCGTTCCAGATATTGTGCCTTCCTGGTTGTAAGGTTCGTGCTCAAAAATAGGCTTTGCATATTCATCCATTTTAGTCTTGTAAGTACGCGCGCCAAGGGGCTCTAT
>Ga0208375_1001125_pt1 | contig 32009 bp, 27 predicted proteins | sample RifOxyD1_FD_184038 | JGI IMG/M metagenome (GOLD analysis project Ga0208375, IMG submission 184038) | Soil microbial communities from Rifle, Colorado - Rifle Oxygen_injection D1 (SPAdes) | ecosystem: Environmental > Terrestrial > Deep subsurface > Rock core/Sediment | place: Rifle, Colorado...
TCTCTCATATCCCCATCTTCACTGTCGTTGGCCAACCTGTGGGGATTATTTTTACAAACTTTTACATTTTGATAAGTGGAAGACACACCCCCCGGTTCTGTCCCTTTAATAAAATATTCCTTTCTGGCAGATGTCCCATCTTTGGGTTTACCACCCATTAGACCATCAATATCAACATATGAAACCTCATCCGGCTGATTCATTTTTTCATCCGACTTATCTTTTAGTGCGACTCTCATAATTTTTTGCCAGATAGGGGAGGCCCCGGTAATACCGGATGCAATCACCGGATTCATCTTATTGTTGTTATTGTTGCCAACCCATACCCCCACCACTACAGATGGTGTATAGCCTAATGTCCAATTATCACGTTTTTCATCCGTGGTTCCGGTTTTGACCGACACAGTCTTGCCCGAAATATTTAGGACAGAGTTTGAACCAAAGGCAGCAGTCCTTGCCCCATTATCTGCCAAAATATTGGAAACAATAAAAGATATGCCCGGCTCTAAAACCTTAACTCCATCATCTTCTTTATATTCATACAATGTTTTGCCCTTATTGTCTTCCACTTTCAAAATTGACACCGGATCATGCCTTACTCCGAAGTTGGCCAAGACCCCAAAAGCAGAAGTTAAATCCAGAAGCCTTACCTCCCGTCCTCCCAAGGTTAATGAAAGCCCGGCATTATTTACATTTTCCTCTGTCGGCTCCCAGGTAGAAAGCCCCATCCTATACCCTAAATCCATCACTTTCTTCACTCCTGTTAAAGCCAGGGTCTTAACAGCCGGAATATTGTAAGAGTTACCTAAGGCATACCTTACCTGTACCGGACCATGGAATTGCCCGTCGTAATTGACAGGAATATATTCAGGCTGGTCTCCGCCCGGGAATTCTGTTTTGACATCAACCAAAATTGTTGAAGCAGTATAGCCCTTTTGCAGAGCGGCGGAATAAGTAATCGGCTTAGTGGCGCTTCCCGGCTGGCGAAGGGAGAGTGCGGCATTGACATTGGGCTCAAAAGTACAGCCTTTCCCTTCCGTGCATCCTTCCGGTTCACTTTCACTAAAATAATCTTTGCTGCCAACCATTGATAAAATTTGCCCGCTCCTGGGATCTAAAACCACGGCAGCACCGTTTCCTGCCTTGTAATCCTTAATCCTCTCCATTTCATCCTTGACAATTTTTTGGGCTTCTTCCTGTAATTTAAAATCCAAAGACGTAGTGACCTTTAAGCCTCCCTGCTCAACCAATTTATCCCCATATTGCTCAATCAGCTTTTGTTTAACATAGAGAACAAAATGGGGGGCTTTAAAGCCGACTTCATTTTGAGCAGTCCTGTACTTTAGCTCTTCTTTGGAAGCTGAATCTGCCTGGGCTTTGGTAATATAACCATCCTCAACCATCCTCCGCAGTACCGCCGACTGGCGCTCTTTGGAAAGTTCAGGGTGAGTACCATAGGGGGAATAAACAGACGGCCTCTGGGGCAAGCCTGCCAGAAGCGAGGCTTCTGCTAAATTCAACTCTCTGGCGTGTTTGCCAAAATAAAGGTTGGCAGCAGCTTCAATCCCGTATGCCGTACCACCATAGGGAATTTCATTAAGGTACATTTCTAAAATCTGGTCTTTGGAATAAGCCCGCTCAACCTGAATCGCTAAAATAAACTCCTTAATTTTCCTGATAATGCTCCGCTCGGGGGACAGGAGCGCATTTTTAACCAGCTGCTGGGTTAAGGTTGAGCCACCTCCTTCAACCTGACGCGAAACAATAAGCTTAAAAAATGAGCGGATAATGCCGGCCATATCAAATCCACTATGTGTGTAGAAATCCTTATCCTCAATTGCAATAGTAGATTTTTTAACTACATCCGGAACTTCGGCAAGTTTTATAGGAGTCCTGTTTTCATTTTTGAAAATATCATAAAGGAGCTCTCCGTTCCTATCATAAATACGGGTGGCTTCGGCAATAGACCTGTTGGAAAGTTGTTCCGGAGAGGGAACCTGGATGGTAAAGATAACCACCATGACAATAAAAAGACCCAAGCCTAGTAGAATAGAGAACAATATAAAACTGGATAGCCGGGAGAAAAACTTGGCCCGCCCAAAAGAACGGTAAGTGCCAACGCGTAAACGCCTAAGTCCCATGGCACAAGTATATCAGTTGCCCAAGGCACACTCAAGTTGATATAATAGCTTTGTTTCCAACCCAGGGTTGGCAGAGCGGTTGATGCGCGGGTCTGTAAAACCCGTTTAGCCTAGTTCAACTCTAGGACCCTGGACACATAACCCTATAGTTTGCATTTCTTTTCCGATTCAGGTATAATTCTCGTAATCTATGGAGATATTTAGAAGGATACAAAGAATACTTGCCGAGGAAGGGGGCCTTAGAAATATCCCTATCGAAAGGGTCTATGGTCAGTTTTTAAAATATCATCAGGAATTGAGACAATTATTCGCTCCCCAAAGTACTTTAAGTCCACCACGACTAATTATGTTTGAGCCAGGAGTAGGGATAAGACCGCCCAAGGGAATGCCTGCTAGGCTAGACCGCGAAGAAGCGGAAGAAATGACTATTTTTATTAATACCTACCTGCCATTTGGGTCCGATGCATTTTATGCTCCCAAATACGATGGAGTTTTCATCTGCCGGGGAGGGCTAAATTCACAGAAAAGATTAGATGAAATTCTGGCCGAAGAGGCAGGCCATCACATTGTTCAACTCCCAAAAGACCATGTCTCCTTAACAATCAAGGAAATGGAAACACTTAACGGGCCAATGCCAGATTTTGGAAAGAAAATGGTTGCAAATTTAAAAACACATCCGCCCTTATCAAGGTTAGTTGGGGACAATTGGTATGATCCATATCCACTGTCAACGAATGAATTCTTCGCACCCTTATTTCTTACCCACTTAACCAGACAGGATTTTTCCGTAATTCCTGAATATTTTACTCAGGGGAGACTAGATGAATCGGGGATTGAGCATTTACCTTATCTTGCCGGGAAAATGTTGGTGACTCAATACCATGGTGATGTAGCGGCAATTATCTCTGACCATCCGCAGTTAACTCAACTTGACGGCAAACAGTTTTGGGACCAGTATTGTCTGCCGATTTTGACTCGAGGCATGCTACTGTTATAATTCAAGGTATGAACAGCTATAAAAGACAGATTCCATTAACCTCCGAAATTCCTTCCCTGGAATATGCCCAGATTTTTACAGCCTCATCAATTATGTTTGATACCGGTAAAGGCAAAGAGTTGGCCACCTTTGATGTGACAGTCCGGGAAATGCCGGGCAAGAAAAATTTTTTGATACTGGGTGGCATTGAGGACATGATAAATATCATTTCCAACTGGGGATATGATATTAAATTTATAAATTATCTGCAGGAAGAGAAAATTATCAGTCCAAGTTTTGCTAAACATCTTAAAAACTTCAAATTTCAGGGGGAGATTATGGCTATGCCCGAGGGAACAATTTTCTTTCCGGGAGAACCGGTGATCAGGGTTACAACTTCACTCTACGATGCCAATTTATTCACAGCATTTTTAGTTAATGTAATTTGTTATCCTACACTTTTCTTGTCCAAGGCCGTACGGGTACGCTTAGCAGCCGGCGGTAAAGCTTTCTATTTTGCCGGAGCTATGAGGGCTTTTAGTTTTGAAAATATCCTGAAAATTCAAAGATATTCATATTTGCTGGGAGCGCCGATGCATGTACCATACGCCAGTTATCATTTTGGTATCAAGGGGAGAAAACCGGCAATTGGCTTTTATCACGCCCTAATCAAATCTTTTTCAAGCGAAGAAGAAGCTTACCGCCATTTTTTACCATGGACAGAGGGGTTTAGCGTCTCGACCAGCATGGTTGATACTTATGATGTAAAAACGGGGATTGCCAATTGGATTAAGGTCGAAAAGGAAGCGAGACAAAAAGGGATGTCTTTGGGAGCGGTTAGTATTGACTCGGGCGATGTTTTTGAAATGGCAGAATTTTTCCGCCAAAAACTGGATGAGGCAGACCTCAATGACACCTTAATCTTGGCTTATTCCAACTTGGACGAATTTAAAATTGCTGATTTAGAGAAAAGGGGAGCAAAAATAAATGGCTACTGCGCTTTTACAGAAATCAGTTCTGTCTCGGATCGGCCTGTCCTGGAAGTAGTTTATAAGCTCGCAGAGAGAATAGACAAAAATGGCAAAGTACAATACACAGCTAAACTTACTCCTGGGAAAGTAAGCCTGCCTGGGAAAAAACAAGTCTTTAGAAAATATAATCCAAATAGGACTTTTAAAGAAGACACAATTGGTCTGGAGGAGGAAAAGTTGGGCGGGCCCCTGCTTGTTTTATATATCAAGAACGGGAAAGTTGTGCGCAAACTTCCTGAATTGGACCAGATAAAAGAATATATAGATCAGCAATTAAATAGGCTTCCGGAAAAATTAAAAATGATTGAGGAAACCAAAGCTTATCCAGTTTCTACCAGTAAAAAAATACAATCTATCCTAAATCAAATCAAAAAAGAACACTCCTCTTCTACCCTATAGGTTGTTTTTCATTCTAATTTAAGATATAATTCCTAGATTAATTTATGAACTCTTTAGAAACGGGTATAGATTATTCTGCAGGGATAAACAGAAGAAAATTTTTTGCGCTTATTCGGCCACATAAACCAACTGAAGATGAACAAAACCTGGCTGTAATTGATGAAGCCTTGAGTAAAATCCGCTGGCCTGAACATGCTCTATGCAATCCCACCCGTAGTGATACATTAGACCTAATCCCCGGTGTAAAACTGGTAAGGAAGGGTGTCGCTGAAAATGAAGAGGTTGGACTGGCCAAACTAATACCTTCCTGCGGAGAGAGGCTACGGGCATTCTTTGAGACAGCTCAAGAGGCCTACCCCATGCATAGAAGAACTGTCTGGAGATTTGCAACACACGGAGCTTTAGTTGCAGGAGTCTTACTGGGTGCAACTGTATCTGTAACCCAGGGAAAGGCCCAAGCATCAGAAAATCCCAAACCTACTATAGCCGCGACATCCGAGCCTCTGATGCCTCCGATTCCTCCAGCTGACTCATTGCGGGGAAACGTCGCAGTAAGATTATTTCCTGAACCCGATTGGTTGGAGCTAACCCCAACTCCCGCTGAACCCATTGGGGAAACTTTGCAAACTGCTACAGCGCAACCAATTACTGATGAAGAAATAATTCCGGAAAAAGAACAAAACCGCGACAATATTTTAGTACCGGAAACACCGGAAAAATATAGGCAGACAATTCTAGATGCTGCAAAAAAGGAAAAAATTTCTCCCAGATTTTTGTCAGCACTCTTATCCGTAGAAAGCATGGGGTTTAACCCGGATGTCATATCCGGAAAAATAGTTTCACCGGCAGGGGCTCTGGGAATTGCCCAGTTTATGCCCAAAACCGCTAAAAGTTTAGGGATTGACCCACTAAATCCTACACAAGCGATTTATGGGGCTTCAAAATATTTATCCGATATTAGAGAAATTGTCGGTGATAATTTGTATATTATGGCGGCGGGGTACAACGCCGGACCTTTTGCAGTTAAGGATTACCAGGATGGAACAAACTTTACTGAAAAAAATCCGAGAAAGATAAAAAATGATGGTAACCCCATAGATCTTGTGGAAACGCAGCGTTATAGAAAACTAATCAAGGAAAAAGTAGATAGTGAAGCTGAACCAAAAAATTAAGTTTATTGATATCCTTTGGCTTGGAGTTTAAAAAGGGTGGCATATTGACCGTTCTTGGCCATCAACTCTTGGTGATTTCCTGATTCCATAATTTTTCCCTTTTCAATCACATAAATTTTATCGGCATTCCGGACTGTTGAAAATCTATGGGAAATAATAATCACTGTTTTATCGCGGGATAATTTTTCCACACGGTTGAAAACTTCAGATTCAGCCTTGGCATCAAGGGATGCAGTTGGTTCATCCAAAATTAAGACAGGGGCATTACGCAAAAATGCCCGGGCCAGGGCAATCTTTTGCCATTGACCGCCTGATAAATCTTTACCCTTTTCAAAAGTCTTACCAAGCATTTGGTCATAACCCTCGTCAAAGCTCTTAATCATTGAATCCGCCCCTGCCATTTTGGCCGCTTCCTTTATTTTCCCCAATCCCACATTGTCAAAAATTTTGCCAAAAGCAATATTGTCTTTAACCGGATACTCATATTTATTAAAATCCTGGAACAAAACCCCCAGCGCGTTATACCAGCTTTCCAAATCCAGATTTTTGATATTTATTCCATTAATCAAAATTTCACCGGAATCAACATCATAAAATCTGGCCAAAAGTTTAATTAGAGTTGTCTTACCAACCCCGTTTTCTCCAACCAAGGCAATCTTTTCCCCGGGGTTTATTGTCAGGGAAAAATCAGAAAAAATCTTATCCTTGGAGTCAGGATAAGTAAAGGAAATGTTTTTAATTTCAATCAGGGGAGTTTTCCGGTAATCTATTTTTTTAGGATGTTCAGCTATTTTAATAATCGGTTCCGTATCCAAAAGTTCGAACAAGCTTTTAACATACAGGCTGTTTTCAAAAATACCGTTCATATTGCGGAACAGTCCACCCAAACCATTTTGAAAGTTGGAAACGACCCCTGTATAAAAGTTGATGTCTCCGACAGTAATTCTTTTGGCAATGGCTTCCAAAATTACGAACACCTCCACCCCCACGAAAACAGCCGTGGACAAGGCATTAAAAGTTAAACCAAAACCGAAATTTTGTTTAGCCAGTTTTGACATGTCAGAATAAAACTTTTCCTGCAAATGCTTAACTTCCCCCAGAAATACTTTGGCAAGGCGGAATATTTTTAACTCTTTGATTGTCCATGAATTTTGTAAAAGTCCTGACAGATACCAGAATTTTTTCCGATGTGGGGAATGGTTTCCCCAAACTCCCCATGAAAGTTTGGATTGCTGGGTCTGGTTTAAAAATTCAGGAATGGAAACCGCTGCAACTAAAACTACCAAAAATATGTTCAACTTGGCAATGGCTCCAAAAGCAATCAGGACCTGAACCAAACTTTGCATCCACATAAATGAAAATTCAACCAATTGTTGAGGCCGCCAGACCGCGGCGTCACGCACTTTTTCTAAAAGATCGCGGAATTTGGGATTTTCAAAATAATGGATATCCAAACTTGAAGTTTTACCAAAAACCATCTGGTTAAAATAAATGGGCATTTTGGTCCAAAGAAGTCTGTGCAAAAAATCCTGGGTCCTGAAAGATGCGTCCTGAATGAAAAAAGTGGCAACCCGCAGTCCGATCAAAAAGTAAAGCCTTTGAAAATCAATATTTTGTCCGGAAAATGAAGCCACTACCAAATCAATGATCAGTTTATAGATATAAAAATTTACAAAGGGGATAATGGCAGGAACTATGGAAAAAAGGGCAGTACCGGAAAAAAGCCAAGGCTCAAATTTAAAGACCAAAACCAGCATCCTCCACGAGGTTTGCAAAGTTTGCCTTACCTGGTCAATTTTTTCGGATTGTAATTTTTCGAAAACCATCACCTTCATGATAGCAAAATTGTAAACAAGATGGCACTGGGATATAATAAATACATGACAAATGATGATAAATTTAAATTGATTACCAGAAATCTGGAAGAGGTTTTAACCCGGGAAGAATTAAAAGTCTTAATTGAATCGGGAACTCCCTTAAAACATTACATTGGCTTTGAAATTTCCGGGAAAGTGCATCTTGGAACGGGGCTTTTAACGATGATTATTATTAATAATTTGCAAAAAGCAGGAGTGGAAACCTGCGTGCTTTTAGCAGATTGGCACACCTGGCTTAATAATAAGCTTGATGGACAACTGCACACAGCCACTAAGCTCGCCCGGGCCTATTTTGAGGAAGGCCTAAAAGCCGCTGCTCTCTGTGTTGGAGCCGACACTGACAAAATTGAATTTGTCCTGGGAAGCGAACTTTACGAGTTAACAGGTTTAGACTATTGGTCAGCAGTCATTAAAGTTTCCAAAGCCACCACCGTAGCCCGGATGATACGATCCACCACCATCATGGGAAGACGGGAAGGGGAAATATCCGATGCTGCTATGCTGATATACCCGGCCATGCAGGCAGCTGATATTTTTACCATGGGGATAACATTAGCTCATGCCGGCACAGACCAAAGAAACGTTCATGTGGTAGCAAGAGACACGGCCAAAGAAGCAGGCTACCCTAAACCCATAGCTTTACATCATCACCTTCTACAAGGGTTACTTAAACCCCCGGTTTGGCCAATTCCAGAGGGCAATAGAGACGCGACAATCGAGGTAATTAAGATGAGCAAATCAAAACCGGACAGTGCTGTTTTTATCCATGATTCTCCCGAAGAGATCAGGAGAAAAGTGGGTAATGCTTTTTGTCCCGAAGGTGAAACAAAATACAATCCCATTCTTGATTGGGCAAAACATTTAATCTTTTTTGAGGATAATTCCAGACTGGAAATTAAAAGGGATGAAAAGTTTGGGGGGGATATTATTTACACATCTTATGAAGACCTGGAAAAAGATTATGAGCAAAAAAAATTACATCCCCAGGATTTAAAAAATGCCGTAGCAGAGTGGTTAATCAAAAAACTTGAACCCGCCCGCAAACATTTTGAAGACCCCAAAAGAAAAGCAGCCTTGGAAGAAATGGAGAGCTTGACTAGAAAGTAACTTCTAATTGACCTAAATGTTTAAAAATTAGTAATTAGTACTTAGAAATTATTACATATTATGATGTACTCGAAGAAATTTAGGATATTTTGGATAATACTTTCAGTTATTGCGGGAGCAGCAATTTTGCTTTTTTCACTCCTGCCACTTTTAAGCGGATTTTAAGCCCAAAATTATTTTGGCAATACCCCAAAGGCCCAAATCTACCATGATGGGAATTGCCAAAAATAAATCTGCTTTATAAAAAAAGCTGACAGTTTTTGAAGCATTTAACATTTCCAGTAAAAAAGCCGGGGAGAAACCGCTAATGTAAAAAGCTCCGGCAACTGCAAGAATTAGAAAAAACAGTACTGATAAAAATACCGCTATTCCTTCCATGTCTTTCCTGCTGGAAAACATGGTGTTGGAAATGGCAAAAACCAGATACATCAGGACGGCCGACCACCAGGATAATAATGGCAGGGAAAACAACCCAAACGCAATCCAAAACAAAGACAGGATTACTCCCGTGCCGAAAAATAGGGGAGCAAGGCCAATGATTGCCCTCCTAAAAATATCTGTCTGGGCTACTTCCACACTGCCAAGATGGACACTGTCATTTTCTATTTTTGGTAAAATCTCAATTTCACCCACCGGCACCATCATCATCCCGGCCGAGAGAAGATGGGCCAGTTCATGAATAATTGTCCCGGGCAAAAAAAGGATGACTAAAAGGCTGATTGATAATTTCCTGCTCCTTGTAAATAAATGAATCATACCAGCAAGTGACCCTGTGACAGCCCGAGAGAAAAGGAACAGGATCAAAAGCTCCGCCAGTAAAATTACGGTAAATTGCGCACCCACAAATTATTGTTCCGGGACAGGAATTTCTCCCAGATAAACACCCCTGAATTCTAAAAGAGTTTGAGTCAAAAATGAGGTAAAATCAGGGATATTGGTCGTGACAAAAGCCTGAACTTCAGCCTCAGGTTTTCCGGATTTGAGCATTTCTTCAAATTTAACCACATTTTCATCAGAAAGTGCGGCAATAACCCTGGCCGCAATAAAATCGTCGACCCTTCTTAGCAAATCCCTCTTTATCTCCTCATGCACCTCCGGAGAAATATCAGGAAAATCTTTGTCTTTAACAAGTTGTTCGATAAACTTTTCGATGGCCTGCTTGTCCATATACTAAACATAAGCTCTCTTGACATGATTGTCAATTGTTACTTGCAAGCATTATTTTTTAGTAATAAGATAAAATAAGGGGTATATTAATGGGAGAAGAAGATTATCCGCCCGGTTTTGGAGTTACCGAAATACAGGCTGATGAATTGAATGGGAAATTAGGTGGAGAAGTAGAGCGTCCTAGTAGGGCGCAGGCGTTGACGGCACTACGTTTCGGGCTGAGGCTATTAGATAAAGATGTCAAAGCTGTAGAACAACAAGGTCAAACACCCGATCCGAAATTATTATGGATTTTAAGAGCAGTAAACGATGCCCGGGCAAAGATTTCAAGATCAAAAAATAAAGATGGCACCTTCTTAAATGGATGGAACGATCCGGAGTTGAACCAACCGTTTGAACTTAATGAAGGTATCCCCACTGATGACTTAATTGAGTATCTGGACAAAAAATCTAAACAATATCCGCCAAATGACAAAAGGGGCGCAAAACTTCTGCAGGCAATTAAAGTTTTGGAGGATGCCAGTGATCCTTTTGATAAAGTTCATGCAAAAGAATTGGCTGATGATCCGACCGGTAAATTAAAGGATGCAAGGATTAAACAAGAAGCCAATTTAATTTCAAAAGAGCCTTGGCGAGCCAGCCACAATCCGGACAATCAACAAAGACAACTGGAAGATTACTGGAAGGGGTTGGAAGATATTAAAAAGAGAAAAGAGTTGATTCTTGCGCCTGAAGTTCACAAACCCGCCAAACCTGAAACACCCAAACCGGCAGAGCCCGATAAGCCCAATCAGCCAAAAGAACCGGATGCTGTAAAACCGGAAGAACCCAAGAAGCCTAATAAACCGGAAAAAACAAATCCGGATGATCCGGAGAAGCCCAAAAAGCCAGAAGAACCCAAAAAACCTAGTGAGCCCGAAGAACCTGATAAACCTAAACCTGTCCCGGAAATGTCTAAAGAAGTGGAGATCGGACTGGCTTCTTTAAAACAACACATAGAGCATCGGCGTCCCGAGGGAAAAGGAAAAGTACAAGGTATGGAGCTTCTCGAAGAGAGATTGAGAGAATTTTCCGGAGCGCGGATGACAGAAGACCGGGAAAAATGGCAGGGCAGGCTTGGCTTTTCAAGGCAAGCAATCCCCAGATTCTGGAAATCCACCATTGGTGAAATTGCCACATCCAATAAAGAGAAGCAACATGGGCTACGGCTTCTGGCTGAAGGAGGTCTGCAGATGGGAGAACTACCTTATCCGGTCTTCAACGCCATTGACCAAGAAGCCAGAAACAGAGTTTTGCAAAGCCGCCGGGGTCTCCGGAGTAGGGTATGGGGGGGTATAAGAGATTTTCTCAGCGAGGCGTCCTTCCGCGAAAAGGACTTGCACCGGCAGAGAGAAAACATCATGCGGGAACTCCGCCATGCATTTGATAATTCTCAAGATAATGCAAGCCAAGCCCTACTAAAGACACCTCTAGGTGTAGAATTTACCAAGTTGGTTAATGGTGACTACCAGGCTTCGGAAGCGGTTGCCAAAAGGCTGTCATCTCAATTTGGCAACGAGTTAATCCATGGGATGGCCGGAGAAACTAAGTCCCAGCAGGCAATTTTACTTGATCAGGATAGCCCGGTGGGAGAATTTTTCCGGAAGCAAATTATTGATCCCCTCCTTAGGGATGGTCTTACCCGCAGTGACGGCAAAATCAGTGACGAAGTTTTAATGACTGCCCGCAGGGAAGTGCAGGAATTTTTTATCTCCCCCAGATTTGTTAAGTGGTACGACGAGCAATCAGCAAAAGACCCGAAATTCCATGAAACCATGAAGCTTTCCCTAAGCTATGGTGCTGATTTAATTCCGCTTATTCAGGAAACGCTTCTTCCCCAGGCTTTACAAGCCAAAGAGCATGGATTTTCTATAAATAATTTAGATGATTATATAAAAAATTTGGTTCTAAAGGTTAATGTCGGAACTTTGGAAGGTGGAACAAAAGGGGCAATCGGTGAGGGAAGAATCGAACGCGCGGCCACACGCAGTATCACCAATGAAAATGTTTCACGTTTATATCAGGAACTGCGAACCCAGGGAACTGCCCCAAACCTTATCCCAGATACTTACCTGAATGCTGCTACCAATCGTGTAGATCTTTGGGGCATAGCTCTGCGCGGCGCGGGTCATGAAGTGGCAATGGGTGTAGGAGTTGCTCTTGGGCTTTATGGACTGAAGTGGGGTGCCGGTATGGCAGGGCGTTTCCTGGTACCTTTGGCTGGAGGTTCGGCAGTGGCAGGTCTTTTACGGGGAGCCCAGGAACACAGACTTTTTACCCGCGAGCATGAACAACATGAAATAGAGCGGGCCAAAGGCTACGAGTTCCCCACGGACGCCAGACGACGCGAACAAATGCGGGGTCTGGAGAGACACAAGAGAAATATGGCCCAAGGGTTAACGGAGCCAATGAGGACAATTACCGGTGAGATGACCTCCGGTCCCGTTGCAGATAACCGGGCAATGGAATTAATGGGACTTCTTGCAGATGCCAAGGCGCGCGCTGACATTGCAGATTGCAGACAAGTTGATTTATTTGCCTCCAGTGCCCCCCAAACATACCAGACAGAAAAAACCGCCATGGAAATCCAGGAAGCTACATCCGTTGTTGAGCTTAAGGCATATTTAGATGCCCATCCCACTCAACTGACCGGTATCGCCGCAAGCTTGGGTATTAATCTTCCTCCACAAAGAGATAGCCAAGTAGATTTTATTATCAGCACCCTGGCGGGTGAACAAAGCCACATCTTAGAAACAGGCGTAGGGATTAATACAAGTTACCAGACAGCATTAGGAAATTTGAATATTGCACAAAATGAATCAATCCAGCGCCGGGAGCAGGCTTTCCATACAGCCCGGAGAAACCGGGTTATAGGAACAGCAGTAGCTACAACATTATTCGGGTTTGGGGGAGGCCTTGTAACCCAGGAAATAATTGCCTTGGGAGGGAGAGCCTTGGGGTCAAATGTTGGCCAAACAATCCTGGAAAAAGGAGTTAACTGGGCGGCCGGACAATTTGGTCATCCGGAATTTGCTTCAGCTCCCATCAGCGTTGAATCTTTCACAGATCTTTATCAGAACAAAAAGTCTGTCGACCTGGGCAATCTCCGGGCCACATCTGTTGATAACCATATTGTGGTCTTACAAAATCAGACAACCGGATCTTATATCGGAGCCGGCAAAATTGCTCCCGATGGCGCACTCTATGAACTCCGGGCAGGAGACGGGGTAAGTAAAGTCGCCACCGATAACCTAAAGAAGACACTTGATGATTTAGGGTTTGGTACTCGTCTTGATGTATTAACTGAAAAAGCACCTTCAGACTTATCCCACATCAAGGAACTTTTAGCATCCGGCCAATCCGAGACAATTACCAAGGGCCCAATCGAGCTAAGAGTCGATGGCTCAACCCGTGAATTTGTTTTCAATGATACAGCCAACCATGTCCAGTTCCAGGGCCCAATTGATAGTGATGGTCAGATCATCATGGATCATGCCAGATATCCGCAGGCAGATTTTGACAAATTGGCACTCAGTTTGAAAGCAGCCGACTTTGATGTTGCGGCAGAAAAAACTTCCGGGCAAACAGTGACCAAAGATGCCCTGGAAGCTTTCAAAGATCAGGGAACCGTAGAGAAGGCTAAAAGAATTCTCTGGCATAATAACGCCACACCAGGAAAGTTTGATGGCAAAGAACTACAATTCCATCATAATGTTGCAGGTGGAGATGTTGACCTTGACATGTCAAGAATGGTTTCTAAAGTGCCGGGCGGGGTAAATTGGGATAACACTATTGATCCTCAATATGGCCGGGTTGCCAAAGATATTGTGATAAATCCCGACGGATCAAGGACATATAAAAACTTCGAGTTCCTGATTACCCCAAATAAAGCAGCTGATGATGCCCGCGATATTATCAGGGTAACAATGGATAATACCGGCCATGCTAAAATTCCAGCCGGGTCACCGCTAAGACAATTCTTTGCCATTGAAAATGGCAAACCGGTACAATTGGCAAAATTTATTGAGGTAGCACACAACGAATATGATGCTTCGGGAAACCTTACAGGCCGGACAATTCTGGCAACAACTGAGGGTAAAGGCATTGATAATATTGAAATAAATATTCCCGGACATGACCTACTCAAAGCCATCCCTTCTGATGAACCTAATACTTTCAACCGCTTTAATTTAGCGGCCACACCTCCTCAAGTAAATGAAGCTCCGCCTATCCCCATTTTTCCAGGTAGAAGGCCACTAGAAGAACCGGAAAAAGGAAGGGGGGTAGACCGTGAAGTCCCCCAAACCAAAAGACCTCAAGAGAGATTGCGGGAAACTGTCAAAGAGGGGACGGAAGCACCGGCTGTTCCGGTAACTTCTGAACAGAGAAAACCTCTGGAAGATGCAGAGAAAAATACCTTACAGGTAAAAAGAGAGGAACTCGGGAGGTTATTAAGCGAGCCGGAACCGGCAGATCCCCAAGAAAAACAGGCCAGGGAGACAAAACTTAATCAGCTACATAGTGAGATAAGAGCGATAGAAGCTAGCCTGCCAATTTTTTCCAAGGTAATGGAAATTCCTGAAATGTTCAAACAAATTGAGGGTCCAGTCAATACCGGCCATCCATATTTCATTGCCAACCCGCCCGTATCATTTGATACACTTCCCACTGATAAAAAGGGAGCAATTCTAGCTGCTATCCCGGTTGCCAAACCATTCTTTGTCAAGGGAAAAGGAAATTTTTATCATCCTAATCCAGAAGTTACCCCGATTGGTGAATTTGAGCAAAAGGCTAACGGGCGCTTCTTAAACGCTGAAGCTGCCACAAAGGGTGATTCAGGGCTTTTGGCTCTTATCGCCGCATCCGCTGAAACCCCAGAAAAGCAAGCTAATTTATATAGAACATTAGCCGAAGCAATATTATTTGCTCATCATAATGATTTGCTCAATGATTGGGTTAGGGCGCAGAAGGCAGCACCAATTGGTTTACCAAATAATCCTCAAGCTACATCTTTGGATATCTTTGTAGCTTACGAAATAGCCAGTGACGCGCAAGGGGTGGTAACCGGCTTGCGGCCTGATAATGAACGGCTATTGCCCTGGGACGCTTCAATACCACTATCCACACAAGCCCTCCATCTTGAACAAATGCAATCCATGTGGCAGCCAAGAATTGATGAGCTCACCCAGAAATTACAAGAAGGAAAACTTGAGCCACATCATCTGCGCTGGATCGAATTCTTATCCCACAGTGTGGATGTCGGCAAACTTATGCAGATGCTCAAAGAAGCTTCACCAGAGGCTCCAATGGAAAAAATGGAATCAACCATAAAAATCGGACCGGATGAAAAAACTGATGATGATGAAATTAGAATTAGACAAAGCACTCCTGAGGAAATACTCGAAGATGAGCGTAAAATTGCAGAGAGGATTAAGGCTGTTGGTGCAGATTTTGATCAAGATGCCAGTCAAAATCGGGCCAAAGTGTCCGAACCATTTGAAACTGCTGATAAATATATATGGGAAGAAGTCATCTATGGGCCGGAAATGACAAAAGGCAGTGATGAACTTTATCGGGGATACCTGATGATAGAACCTGAAGACATGTCCAGAGTTTTAGCTATTCTTAGAACTTTAGGCAATATTCGTAGAGGAAGAGGGCAAAGACTGGATTTTAAATGGCTACAAATGACCCGACCGGCTTTCCCAACTGATGAAGAACGCAACCGATATTTGGCGGATATCAATAATTTTGGGAAATATAATCAGTTAGAACCTACGGATCCCCGCATAGCTATTTATGGAGAAACTTCCGAGGAAATTCAACAAATATTAACTGAATTGGTAAAAAATTCGTATTGGCAATATGTTGAGAGCGGGCGACTTACAAAATTCCTCGGGGCAATACCCCCAAGAAGGCCCGGCACCAATGCTTTTATTTATAAGGACCAAGAATATCGAACTCTGAATTTTAATGATCATCCGGGATATTCCGAGAATGAAGCAGCTGATCCCAACTGGAGAGATAAAAAAAATGGCAGTCATACCCAAATGATATAATTCCTTCATGGAACTTTCGACTCCTCTTCAATACATCAAGGGTGTGGGGCCGAAGATGGCCAAAAGGCTATCCCGCCTGGAGCTTAATGCTGTCGAGGATCTATTACATCATTATCCTTTCCGTTACGAAGATTATTCCAAAATCAGGAGCATAGCCGAGGCAAGAGTGGAGGAAACTGTCACATTCCAGGGTGAGCTTTGGTCAATCAAAAATACCTACACTAAATCCGGCAAGGTCATGACAACAGCCATTTTAAATGACGAAACAGGTTCCATGGAGATTATCTGGTTTAACCAAAGATGGCTGACCATGACCCTTAAAACGGGGGACAGACTGCAGGTTTCAGGAAAAGTAGACAGGTTTAAGGGAAAAATTTGCCTGCTTTCTCCTGTTTGGGAAAAAGTAGAAATCCATGAACCACTACACACCGGCAGGCTGGTGCCAATTTATCCTGAAACTTACGGAGTTACGTCCAAATGGCTGCGCGCCAAAATGGCTAAAGTTTTGCCGGAAATTTTACCTAAAATTACTGATCCATTACCGGAAGATACCCGTGGAGAAATGTTAACTTTGCAGGAAGCCCTGCAGCAAATCCATTTTCCCGATAGTTGGGATAAATTCAATCTGGCCAAAGAAAGATTATCGTTTGATGAATTATTCTTTATCCAACTGGCCTCCCAAAAACAAAAACTGCTCTGGCAAAAAAAACAATCCACCAAACCCTTACTTTACAAAGACAGCGATCTTTTATGTTTCATGAAAAGTTTGCCTTTTGAGCTAACTTTAGCCCAGCAAAAAGTGATTGGGGAAATATGTTCCGATTTACAAAGGGAACAGCCGATGAACAGACTTTTGCAGGGAGAAGTGGGATCGGGCAAAACAGTGGTGGCAGCCGCGGCAATTTACCTGACTTGTTTAAATAATTGCCGGGTAACACTCATGGCCCCGACAGAAATTTTAGCCTTCCAGCATTTTGAAACTCTATCAAAAATGCTCTCTCCCCACAACATTAAAGTGGGAATTTATACGGGTAGTAAGAAACGGGTTAGCGATGAGCCGGTTCTAGTAGGAACACATGCCCTTTTATCCGAAAAACTTCCTTTACAAAATATGGGGCTTGTTATTGTTGACGAGCAACAAAGATTTGGGGTCAAGCAGAGAGGTTTATTCCGGGCGCAAAGCGCAAGCCCTCACTTTTTAACTATGACCGCCACACCAATTCCCAGGACTGTAGCTTTAACTTTATACGGAGACCTGGATTTATCAGTCATTGATGAGCTGCCCAAAAATAGAAAGATTGTCAAAACTTATTTTGTCCCCGCTGCAAAAAGAAATGACGCCTATAAATTCATTGAAAAACATGTCAAAGCCGGGGAACAAGTCTATCTCATCACTCCGCTTATTGAAGAATCCGAAACATTAAAGACAACCAAAGCCGCAAAGGTAGAATTTGAGCGTTTAAAGACTAAAATTTTCCTCAATTCAAGGCTTGGACTCTTACATGGAAAATTAAAACCAAAAGAAAAAGAGAAAGCAATAAATGACTTCAAGAATCACAAAATTGATATTTTAGTTTCCACTTCGGTGGTAGAAGTGGGAGTTGATGTACCCAATGCTACCATCATGGTAATTGAAGGAGCGGAAAATTTTGGTTTAGCCCAGCTTCACCAGCTAAGAGGCAGAGTAGGCAGGGGGGACATTCAATCATACGCTTTGCTATTTGCCGAGGTAGAAACCCCTCAAGTAATTTCCAGATTAAAAAAACTGGAAAAAATTTATGATGGACTGAAATTGGCAGAACTTGATCTTAAAATCAGGGGCGGAGGAGACCTGTATGGAACCAGGCAAAGCGGCAGATGGGACCTTAAAATTGCATCCCTTTCCGATATAGATTTAATTGAAAAAACCAAAAAAGCTGCCGAAAAAATATTATCGGATAATTTGGAGCTTGACAAGTATCGAGCTCTTTTGGCACAATTGGAAAGCCAGGCCAAAGAAATCATGCCTGACTAAACTAACCACATGCCTCAGGAACCAAAGAAAAAACACAGTAAAGCCAGGAAACGCACCAGGCGCGCTTCTATAAAGCTCACGGAAGTGGGACTAATTTTTTGTCCAAATTGCAAAAAGCCGGCTCTCCCTCATCAAGTTTGCAGGGAATGTGGTTTTTACGGAGGCAAACAGATAAAAGCTAAACAGACAGTTAAAGTCACCAAAGCATAAAAAACTGCCCTCATGAAAAAAGCTTCCGACCCCAGGCATATAGCGCGCATAAAAATTATGCAGGAACTTTTTTCCCATGACTTTAAACCCGGAAGGACTTCAAAAGGGGCAAGGGAAGTGATTGTTGCCCTGCCGCAAATTGACCAGGTAGTAGCAAAGTCTGCTCCCGAATGGCCGGTTGCCAAAATTAACAAGGTTGATTTAGCTATCTTGCGTTTAGCAATTTTTGAGTTAATAATTAAAAAAGGGGAACCTTTTAAAGTCGTCGTTGATGAGGCGGTGGAACTGGCCAAGGAATTTGGTTCTGATGCAAGCCCGGCTTTTATCAATGGCGTTTTGGGTAATGTTATAAATGGAAAACCAAACTAAAATTATTGAGGCAATAGCAGAACATTTGACGCTTCCTTTGGCGGATATTGATATGGAGGCGGACTTAAAAGACGACATGGGTTTAAACCCGGCAGAAGTGGCAGACCTTCTGGAACATTTATCCCGGACTTTTAATATCATTTTTGACGGCAGCGATATCCTGCAAATCCATACCGTGGGAGAATTAGTTGAAATGGTCGAGGATAAGCTCCTGGAATGAAACTTTCTGATTTTGAAAATATTCTGCAAAAGTTTGGTATCATACCCTCTAACTTATCGTTTTACCAGACTGCTTTTACACACCGTTCATACCTTAATGAGTCAAAAGATGCAAAAGAGTCTAACGAGAGAATGGAGTTTTTAGGGGATGCCATATTATCATATGTGATTTCCTCATTTCTCTATAAAAAACGCCCCTTTGATAACGAGGGTAATCTAACAAATACCAGGGCATATTTGGTTAAAACGGAAAGTCTTGCCAAAGTATCGGAAAATTTATCGTTCGGCAAATTTTTAAAAATGTCACGGGGAGAAGAAAGTTCCGGCGGGAGGAGTAACCCCCAACTTTTGGCCAATACCTACGAGGCAGTACTGGGAGCAATTTACCTTGACTTAGGGATAGAGAAAGCAGAACAATTTATCAGCCGGACTATCTTGCCAAATTTTGAGGATGTAATCCAAAGCGGACCGCCTCCAGACCCGAAAAGTTTACTGCAGGAGGTAGTCCAAAGCCAATTTCAAGCCTCACCAAGATATAAAATTCTTGCAACATCCGGGCCTGACCATGCTAAAAAATTTATTGTTGGGGTTTTTATTGACGGCAAAAAATTGGGCGAGGGCAAAGGTTCCAGTAAGCAGCAGGCGGAGGAAAATGCCGCCAAAGCAGCCCTTGCTGGTTTAGCCTTGTCAAAAAAGCCGCATTAGGCTATACTTTCCCCTATGGCAGTAAAAATCAGACTAATGAGGATTGGAGCAAAAAAGCGCCCGTTTTACCGGGTAGTGGCTGTTGATGAAAGAAGAAAAAGAACCGGGGCATATATTGAGCTTCTGGGAACATATAATCCATTGACAGAACCACATGAGATAATTTTGAAAAAAGACAGGATTGACTATTGGATAAAAAACGGGGCACAACTTTCTCACGGGTATTTAAGGATTACCAAACAAGCCCCCCAAAAACCTCCCCGGAAACCCAAAAAATCCCAGGTAGAGGGAGCTCCAAAAGAAATCAAGGAAGAGAAAATAGAAGAAAAGGTTGAGGAAGTAAAAGAAGAAGAGAAAACCGAAGAAGCACCTGTTGAAACCAATGAACAACCAACCACTGATCAAGAGAAAAAATGAAAGATTTACTGGAATATTTAGTAAAAAATTTAGTTTCAAAGCCGGATGAGGTAAGGGTTGAGGAACAGCAAGGCGAGGGAATGGTAAATTTTATTTTGACTGTAGCACCTGATGATATGGGAATTATTATTGGGAAGATGGGTCAGACAATTAAGGCAATTAGAAAAGTGTTAGTGGCCCGGGCAATGGCCGAAAATCAAAATATCCGGGTCAATGTTAGTCTCAATGAAAATCCAGGTCATAACACTGTTTCCTGAAATATTTAAGGAAGTATTATCCGCATCCATCATCGGCCGTGCTGCAAGATGTGGCCTTGTGGAATTTGAATTTATCAACTTGAGAGATTTTGGTGAAGGCAAACACAAAGTTGTTGACGGCAGACCATACGGCGGGGGAGCGGGAATGGTTCTTCGGGCGGACATTTTAACGAAAGCGCTAAAAAGTGCAAAGTGTAAAGTGAAAAGTGAAAAGTCCCAAGTCATTCTAACTTCGGCTTCCGGGAAGACGTATAAACAAGATGACGCGCAGAGACTCTCCAAAATGGAAAATGTTATTATAGTCTGTGGACATTACGAGGGAATAGACCAAAGATTTATAGATAAATATGTAACGGAGGAATTTTCCATTGGGGATTTTGTTTTAACAGGAGGAGAAATCCCTGCCATGGCCATAATTGATTCGATTGTCAGGCTGATCCCCGGAGTATTAAAAAAAGAAGAAGCAACACTTTATGAAAGTTTTTCAGAAAATCTTCTGGAATATCCGCAATACACCAGACCAGAGGAGTTTGAAGGGGAAAAAGTTCCGGAAGTCTTAAGATCCGGAAATCATGCAGAAATCAAAAAATGGCAAAAAGAAAAATCATTAGAAAAGACTAAAAAAGTCCGTCCCGACCTGCTTAAATAATCTTCACTCAAATGGGTCGGCTTTACCGATTGAAGACGGGGGTGCAGCCGTTCCTGTTGCAGGCTCGGCTGGACGCAAATCCTCAATAATAAAGGCTATACGGCTAAGCTTTGCCAATAACTCTCCCTCTTCTGAATTTAGTTTTACAACCGGGGTATCAACGGAAACCTCCACAGATTGTTTAGGGTCATAAAAAACAGTAATGGGTATTTCAGCCGAAATTTCTTCATTACTTTTTTGGAAGCGGACATTGATCGCCTCTACTTGAAAAATTCGGGGAGCATCACGCAAAGAAATTAAAAAAGCCCTGATTGATGTCACTGGTCCGGCAACGGACATATTTAATTGATAACTCTTGTCGGTTGCTGCTGTTTTACCGCTGACGAAAGTGGTATTTTTAAGTGTCAATCCGCTTCTGATAATCAAATTTTGCAATATCGTTACTGCCTGTGGTACATCCATATCAGAGGGCAAAACACTAAATGCAACCCGCAAATCCTGTTTGGCCTGATTTTCATCAACCTGAGTCAATTCCTTGGCTTTTGCCTCCAAAATGCCGGACCGGTTATCCATATTGTCAATTTCACCTCTGGTCCTGATAAAACCTAATACTTGGGGAACAATCACCAAAACTATGATGAGTATGGAAGCCAACCCTGAAATAACAGGCCAAGCTATCAACTGATATCTTAAATAAATTTCCCTGATATTCATTTTGCACTCACCTTTAAAGAGACCCTGAACACAGAATCCCGGCCAAGCGACAGGCTACCCAGGTTGATTTGCTTGATGATCTCACCAACTTTCTCCTTATTTGCCAAATCCTGCAAAAATGTTTCCAAGGAAGAAAGGTTCGGGCTTAAAAAAGTTATTGTTGCACCACCACCCTTATCAACCGAGAGATCAGAAATTTGGATATCGGACGGTGTAAAATAAACCAGCGCATTAAACATACCGCGCCGTTTATCATCACCGCCGGATAATGATTTGATTTTATCTAAGCGGTCTTTTAGAAGGATCATCTGCCCTTCTGCTCCCTGCAATCTACTGACTTTATCCTCTGCCAAAGCAATCTGCTCCTCCATTTTTGTCAGCTCCATAGTTTGTGAAAGACGTAAGGCAATAATCAAAGATGTACAAAAAACTAATGAAATCAGCAGTATGACGCTCAACCTATTGATAAATGATAATTTGGCACCCTGTTTCCTCCGAAGAATAATTTCCGGAGGAAGAAGGTTAATTAAATTAGTTGAGGAAAAATTCTTTGAAGTTGCTTTTTCCATAAAATCTATTCTCCTCGTAGCGCCAGCCCCACCGCCACGGTATAATGCATGCCGCCGGAAAGCATTTTAGGAGAAATATTGGGGCTTTTTTCCAGGAATGACCATGGATCGGCTTCCTGCACTTCCAGGCCAAGGCTGTTGGCAAGGTAGATCACAAGCCCAGGGAGTTTTGCCCCGCCACCCGTTAAAACTATCCTTTTGATGGGATTTTGAGCATTCTTAGTTTGAAATGCCTGGACCATTCTTTGAGTTTCAGAAACGACAATATCCATCATTGGTTTTAAAGCTTGATAAATTTTACCCTCCAGCTGATCCTGCAGGAGCCCATATACGTTTTTATATTCTTCGGCCTGCTTCGGCTCAAAATTAAGGTACTGTGCAATAGAGCGGGTAAGAGCACTCCCGCCGGTTGCAATTGAGCGGGTCGAAAGAATTAAACCCTTAGAAACAACAGCAAAATCAGTGGAAGTTGCCCCAAATTGGGCAATCAGGGTAGTCGGAGCATATGGGTTGTTACCAACCAGAGCCCTAGCAGCTGCTATCAGTTCAGTTTCCAAAGCCAGAGGTTGAAGTTTTGCCATTTCCAACACTTTTAAGTAGCGGGCTACAATATTTTTGGGAGATGCCACCACAAAAACCTCCGTCATATTATGCTGTTTGGAACGGGTGATAACCTGCCAGTACAAATTCACCTGGTCAATCGGCAAGGGCACAAATTCTTCGGCTGCATACTTAATAGCAGAGGCAAGCTCTTCGTCAGACAAATACGGCAAATCAGAAACTACCCTGGTAAAAATCTTTGATTCCGGAAGGGCTATAACCACTTGAGGCGTGGGGGCGGCAATTGCATTAACCAAATTCCTGATTGCTTTAGCCTCTACCTCCAAATCTGCATCAAGTCCGGAGAGCATGCCTGGTTGGGGAGAAACAATGGACCCAAAGGAAATCAGCTTTGGGATTTTCCCTCTATGGGAAATAAGCACTCCCTTTATCGAAGATGTCCCTATATCAATTCCAGTGATAAAATCAGCCATACTATTTTAGTTTAATACATATTATCTAAGTTGATAAGTGCCCTTAATAACTGAATAGGACCCTGTGGGGCCGGATGAGAAAAATACAGAAGTCAAACCGGTTTCATATCCCACTTCCACATTATTGCGCAGGATAACTTTCCAAGCCGTAAGTTCATTTAAGCTATTAGTATTTTTTATATCAGCAAGACCAAGCGGCGCATACAAAATACCCTGATTGCCCCCGTTTGACACATCTATTGCCGAGAGGCCGCTCTCTCGTGAGTCATATAAAGAAAGTACCATCAGGTAACTACCCGTACTGCCGCTACCCATAATTTTCGCGCCGTTGGAAAGTATAATCCTGCCATCCACTAAAATGACACCGGACGCGCCTCCCATTGAAGGATCAAGTTTGTAAGTAACATTATTGGAAAGGGAAAGATTACCCGTTATCCAAACAGGTGGCATAATTATGGTAGTACAGCCGTTATTGGATGAAATATTGCCTACATATTTTCCCGAAGTAAGCACAGCATTACAAATTATCATATCACCTGTATAGGTACCGGCATTTTCCGCATCATCCTTCCAGCTATTTATATTCGCCTCCGAAATCGGCATCGGTACAGGAGCAGGGTCGGGGGATCCGGGATGGCATTCAGGGTTGCTCCCGCAGCTTGAACCTCCAACTTTAATATTTTGCTGCAGCTGATAATAAGCTTCACCACCAATTGATAAATCCTGCAAGGTATTAGCGCGCGCATCCCCGGTAATTAAAGCTGTATTTGCGCCGATAATTGATGTAGCAACTCCGCCCATATAGGTTTTAAAGTCTAAATCAACCGGCGGAGAGGTATCATCCCAGACCGGATTTCCTGCCTGCCAGTTAGGAGACCATCTTGATACCCCCCCGGTATACCCCTGTGATAAATCGGCCGACCACATCCAGTAATTCGAGCTGTCCTGGTATGCATCGGCCACAATCCAATAAGTGGTATCCGCTATAAGACTTGGCGCGGAACCAAACCCTATTTCAATAAAGGGAAGCGAATAGTCACTCCCTACCCGGTCAGATGTCAAAATGCCTGTAGCAAGTACCTGGTTTTTGTCCGGTTTACCGCCATCATCCCTCATTATTCTAATGGTTAAATCATAGGGAGAACCAACTTTCTTTAAATTCAAGGCAACTTTATTAAGGTAGCCTGATGCTGCACTCTTAAAGCTTTGGGCCATGTCAATTGGACCGTTAGGAAACCTGCCAAAAATAAAATCAGTGCAGGAAATTCCGGAGCATAATGCCTGCTGATCTGCTTCCGGTGCAGTCCCGCCGGCTACAATTGCATCCCCGGAAATTCTGGTGCTATTTTCCATGGAAATGCTACCATTTGAAAAAACCGACCCCTCAATTTCACTGCTATTTTCCATTTTAAGACCTCCTTCTCCAACCTGGACACCATAGTTAAATGATATTCCTGCTCCTCTTGCAGCTTTTATTGAAATCGTCCTTTTAGCCTTTGCGTTCGTCTTGGAGGGGACGTAACCCGTTGCTGTAATAATTTTTGTATCCGGGCCTTCGGAGGAAATTGCCACAGAAAATGATCCCGCGCCCAAAGCAGTTTCAGACTCGCCGCTATAGCTTGAACCGGCCGTATTAAAGGAGGCAAGGGCTTTATCAGCGCCGGCCTCGGCCAATTGCAGGGCCTGGGCAGATGCGACTGTATAAGTAGTATTTTGAAAAAAGGTTTGAGAACCGGCAAGAATCATTAAACCGTTGACCAAAACTAAAGCTGCCACAATTATTGAAAGAACCAGCATTTGCCCGCTTTCTTTGTTGGTGATGTTTTTATCCATTTAATTATTCCTCAATTTTGTAACAGCCGACACTGACCTGTTTGATCCTATGGAACCGGTTTTAGACAAAACAGTCAAGTCCACTCCAATTGATACGGCAGAAGAGGGCGGGGCAGTATTACCGTTTTCATCCAGGTAGCTGAATTTAACAGAACTTAAAATTGTAGTTAAAACTTTGTCCTGGCTTGCCCTGCTGCTTTGCGGATCAGGGAAAATTTTTATCTTCAGGATTTTAGGATTTTCATCTTTTGCAATAACTAAAAAGTCATAGACTTCGTCCATGTTACCTGCAGCAGAGAGGGACGGCAGTTTTAAAACCAGTGTTTCGTCACCTGTAGTAAAAATGGGTTCAGTTTCAGGGTATGAAACTGCCACAGATGATGCCTGCCTGACTACATCGTCAATCTCACGTATTACATCATTTAAGCTTAAGCCCTCACTCACAATAGCGGTCTGTTTATAGGAAAAACCGGTATTTGAAACCAATATGCTGACAATTAAAAGACCGACAATAACTGATACTCCGATAACAATCACTATTTCAAGCAGGGAAAATCCACTATCTCTCATTGGGCCAAACCCCCTTTACTGATAAGAGTGGAGAGCTCAACCTTTTTATCATCTCCCGTTTCCTTCCAGGTAACCCAAACACGAACAACTTTGCTCTCCTCGCCTAAAGTGCAAATTTCCGGGGGGCATTGGCTTGTTTCGAAGCCTGCTTCTGAAGACGGCAACGCGGAGAGGTCCGGGGAAGAAAAGCTATTGGTACCAAGAGGTAAATTATTCTGGAAATCCAGGCCTCTTAAATATTCAATTTGCTTGCCGGCAATATCTTTAGCAATCGAAAGTTGCCGGCTTTTATTGATTGACGATACAGCCGGGGGGAGGGTAGCGATAAGCAGGGCAATAAAAACCACAACGGCAACTACTAAAATAACTTCAACCAAAGAAAACCCTTTTTGCTTTCTCATTCTTTATTTAAACTGCCGGCAGAAAACAGGGCAAAATCAAAGAATTGCGGCATGACGCTCTTCTCCCGGAATACCTCCAACCGCCTTTGCACATCCCCGGCTACACCGGTTGATTTATAGATATTTGTCTGCAAGGGGAGTGAGGCATTACCGGTCGGGGCAACAGCTACCGGATGGCTGGAGTTGGTGTAAAGTATGCGGACCCGCACCATATACGGGATCTCTGAACCTGTTTCTTTATAGCCTGAAATATTAACTTTACAATAAAAAGCGCGGTTGGCGGAAATTCCGCCGTTAGTGACAATTTTAGGCACGCTCCAGGCAGTAGCTGAGTCGCCGCGGTCGAGACAACCGTTAAAATTGTTTGAATTCCTGCCGGGTAAAGGTGCTTTCACATATGAATCAAAAAAATACTTTTCGCTTTTATATTCCCCGCCGATTTTATAGATAACGCTAACCTCAATGGCCGGTTGGTCTTCTAAATTATCAAGCCGGCTGGAATATTCGCGGGCTTCACCAAAATAAACATCAAAATTATCTTCGCGGTAGCAGCGTGAACCAACCGGATCCGTACAGTTTGGGTCGGCAGGAGAGGCCAGCCAGAACTGGGCGAATGATTCTTTGCCAAACGGCGGATACTCCAGAGCCGTTTTTTCCCGGGGGATGGCTGCATCAATCAATACATCTTTAGCTGACGCGTTATTGTCAAATTGAATATCAGATAAAGGAGTGACTTTTCCCCCCAGGGAGATGGCCTGTTCGGATTGTAAATTCAATATTTTTTCAATGCCGGCTTCAGCTGCCGAAAATGCCCGGGATGAATTTTCCGTATTGGTGGAGGTGGAAATATCATTGATGGACCGGCCTACCACCGACAGTCCGATTGCCAAGGCCACCACCATCACCAAAAGCAGAATAATGATAATCTGGCCTGTATCTTTCATTTTCCTCCCTTCACCTGGGCAGTGGTGGTGAAAAGTACCCCGTCCGCGCCCATATCCGCTTCCGGAGTATTGCCACCTTGTACTCCCGGCAGAATCCGGAACTTTACGGTAATTGTATCACTAAATCCCGGCTTGGTATTTTGGGAGAAAACATCAGAAATGCCATCCGGCACAAGCGATACACCACTCATAGGGTCGGTATTGGTCAGAGTACCGACAGACCCGAAAGGTACCGTACTGGTGCAAAGCTGGCTATCAGAAATTACGCCGTCAGGGACATCATCGGCGCTAAAATCATCACGGGTAATCCTGCCGTTCTCATCCGCCGGCGTACTTAACCTGAATTGACTATAAATCCCTCTTTTAAAAACTACCAATGTGTCTTTGTAAATGCTGCTGCCGCTTTTATCCACGCAAATTACTTCCTCTCCGTTTCTTATTTCACCCGACAGCGTGTCGAGGACAAGCTGGCCGGTTTCTTTAATTTTAGCAACCGTACCGACTTTATTTTGGCCTCTTAGAACCTGCGTTAAGATATCGGAAAAAATAAAGCCTAAAATGCCCAAAATTAAAATCACCACCAGTATTTCAATGAGTGTAAATCCGCTTTGTTTTTTCCCCATATCAGTAGTGTGTCAGTACTGTCTGCAAATTAGATTCATGTTTACCGGCAGAATCTTCCCAAAATACCCTGACGTTAATTTTCTTTTCTTTGCCGTATGTTTCTTCTGTATCGGAGATGATAATCTGGCGCGATAGGCCTTCTCCCATATCTTCAAACTGTGAAATATCCGCTTCTGCCAGAGCGGGCGGGGTTTCCATTTTAAAATAACAGGGCCCGTCTCGTCCGTCAATTGAAGCGCACTGAAGCGATTTGGACATGTTGATATCCCAAAGCCCGGAAAAATTGAAAGTGGCATCCTGAAAAACTATTTTACCTTCCTCATCCCTGTCTCTGATAGCTTTAATCTGCTCCAGTGCTTCCTGGGCATACTTGGTAGCCCGGGCCTGGTTTTGGGCAAACTTGGCATTTTTCAAAGATGTCAAAACTACGATCACCAAAGCCACTACCACTACCACGGTGATCCCCAGAACAATTACCACTTCAATCAGGCTTTGCCCTGTACTAAACTTTCTACTGATCAATTTTAACTAACCCTCCCCTCTCAATGGTCACACGCACCTCTGCCGCTGAACTGTCATCCTGTGACAGGACAATTGAAACTTTACCCGCACTGTCCAAACCGCATGTACCGCTTCTTTCATCAAAGGCAATTTTGCCGGAAATATTACTAAAACTTACCTTCAACTCATTATCATTGGCACAGGCAGGCGCCTCATACCCGAGCGTATCCCAAACCGCAAATTCCTTGACAGCAATACTATCCGGGAAAGAATAAGTCAAAACCGGGTAAGGGGTTCCCGATACTGCCTCATCATTACAGTCTGTTTCCAGCTGGTAGGATGTTTCATCTATAAATTTAATACTCCAGGAAAGGGCAGAGCTGTTCAGGTTGCATTTGACTCCGCTTAGGGCCCGGTTTTGAGCTGTTTTAAGGTTTGCCGAGAGTTCTTCTGCAGCATTTTTTAATGCCTGTCTTTTTTGGAAGCTGTCAATTTGGGGAATTAAGACGCCCATCATGGCAATGATTATTCCCACCACCACCAGCAGCTCAATCAGTGTAAATCCTTTTCCCCTCATATATTAAACGTATCAACTTTTGAACCAAAAAACAATTGTTTAATCAGAAGAGATGCCCATATTGCAGGGAGTACCGGGACTTAGGCAGTATAATGTTCCGCAATCCGTGGGATTTCCAAATTCATTGGTTCCTTCTTTGAGGGCACATAAAACAAATGATGCACTACCGCTATCCATTTTATACTGATAGGATCTTACGCCCCCGGAAGGGTCCCGGGGAATGTCCTCAAGAAATAAACCCTTAAGGCCTTCCAGACTTTCCGGATACGATTTCCATTCACTCCGGTAAAGCTCCAGGGCCTGTTTTAGGGAATTTAAGTCACGCAGTCTTTTTTCATCCCTTGAATTTATCTGGACAGTCCGGAAAATCATCATGCCAACAGCAGAAAGGATTGCCAAAATAGCTATTGCCACCATTAACTCAATCAGAGTAAAACCTGCCTGCCGGCAGGCAGGGCCTTTATTTTTCATATTCATTGTTCAAAACAATAAAGCGGAAAGTAACCACTGCATAAACTTGTACCTCCTGAATTACTCCAGGAAGTACCCGATTGGTATGAATTACCCACCACACCGGACCCCACAGTAGATGTCCAGCTCCCGCATGACTGGGCATTGTCTCCGAAAAGTGTACCATCAGCATTGGTATTTGTCCAAACCAGCCCGGATGGGGGAGGGGAATTTATTTCAGTCAAGGCAATAGCAGTATTAATTGAACCATCAATCAAATACTGCCAGCTGTCTGCTAAAATAGTACCATTAATCAGTTTATATGGGCCGGTATTGTGGGATAACCTGTCACGGGCAGAAACACTACTACTGCTCAACCATGCCTTAAAGGAGCCCGCCGGGCAGTTTCCTCCACAAAGATTGGCAGCATTGGCTCTGTCCAGACATCTCTGGTCGGCCCCGGAAAGTCCTCCCAAATCACCCTGATAAGTGGTACTGGTTATAAACACCCGCTTGGCCGGCTGGAGAGTGGGGGTTGGAGTAGGTGTCGGGGTTGGGGTGGAAGTTGGTATGCGCGTTGGAGAGGGAGCTAAAGTTATGGTTGGGGTAGGTGTAGAAGTCGGAAGGACAATAGTTGGAGCGGGAGTACCTCCTTCTAAAGTCTGGGGGGTAACTATATAGTTTAACTCCTCCTGCCCGCAGGCCCCGGAGCCGGAAGATGTTTCCAAGTAACCGCACAAATTATATGAGGTACAAAATTCAGCCGTGTTATTGCAGTCTGCCGGCAAAGGTTCGTAGGTATATTTAACATCAGAGGAATCATCCGGTAGGGAACTGATATAGGTTTTTTCACCGGCAGGGTCTTTGAGAGGTGAACCAAAAACAAAATCACCATCTTTGGGGTAATAATTTTGGTCAGTATGGTAGTTTTCCAAAACATTTTGGATGACGGTCAGATCTGACTGCCTTTTGGCATCACGGGCCGATTTTTGGGTATTTAAAAACATCGAGATGCCGATTAGCACCAGCAAAACCAGGATTGTCGCAACTACCAAAAGTTCAATAAGGGTGAATCCATTTTTCATATTTTTACCTGCAACCATTTTGGACAGGTGTCGGGTTCGGCTGACAAACATAACCACTCACAGAGTAACATCCTCCTTCATCACCGTCCAAATAATAAAGATCTGTATTCCCTGGAAGTTTTTGTGTTTGATAAGTCCCGCAAGCCCAATTAACTCTTTGGACTGGAGGGCAAAACCTGCTTTGGGGGCCACCGCAGGTATTTGTATCATATAAAACACAAAGAGATGAACAATAATATGGCCACTGCTTATCTTCTACTCCATTACAATTGTAGTCAAAGCTGCCACAAGCATTAGCTGCTATAAAGTACCCTGTCTGTCCGGGTTTGGCATTGGCATCCGTGTCACAGCAATCCGTTCCTAATTGATAGCTTAACTGGCAAGTTTTAGTACCACTTGAAGCAGTATAATGATCACCGTCAGTGTCTTTATAACAGTAAGTTGAGGCACATTCATTATTACTGGTGCAAACTACACCATTAGGCTTAGGTGTGGGAGTTGGGGTGGGGGTATTGGGCGGGGTAGGGGTAATAGTAGGTGTCGGGGTAATAGTAGGTGTCGGGGTTGGGGTAGAACTGGGATAATTTATGAGGGTTGGATTTGTTGTCGGGACAAGAGCCAGCTGGACTGCTCCTTGAGGGCTGGTGGCAAAATTATAATTTGAGGCCTCTCCGCATACACCCGTACCATCTCCCTGACCCTCCAATTTGGCAAAAAGCTGGTAGCTGGTGCAGCTTGTACACCCTGCGGGTTTTGGCAGGTAACAATAAGGGGCATTATCAGTTTGGGGATCAGCCGGAACCTGGGGCAGATAAATGTGTTTATCAGACATGATTTTTGTGTCCAGGGCAGCGGGGTAAACCCCGACGTCAGCGCGGTAATTTTCCAGGGCACTTTGGATTTTAGCCAGATCTCCCTGCCTTTTGGCATCCCGGGCCGATCTTTGGGCATTTAAAAATATGGGGATCCCAACCAGGGCAAGGATGGTGAGAATAGCCACAGTCACCAGAAGTTCAATTAAGGTAAAACCTTTGGGTTTCATGGCAAATTACACCCTACCCCACCATTATATAAATTAGATCTTTCTGTTGTATTAAGTGCCCTATTATAAATCCTGACATCATCAATTACACCGTTAAAATAACGTATAACGCCAAGCAAACTGCCAATAAATGCTTCTCTTGTAGGCGCGCTGAGCGTTCCAGCGAAAGATTCGGGTGTCCCGCTTGCTGCTCCGTTTATATAGATCCTGCCGGCAGAACCGTCATATAGACAAATTGCATGATACCAGGTATTAAGAGACAAGGGGGCGCTGACTACTATAATGGCTTTATTACCGGGTGTAACATCTTCAACAAAATCTATTTGGCATTGTACCACGCTTGAGTTATTATTCCAATAAAATTTATAATAATCCCATGATTCTTTAATATTTATTATTGTATTCTCATAAGATGAATCTCCGGCACCCGAGGACTTAATCCAGGCTGCCAGACTCATTGTATTTGAGGAAAAACTCGGAACATTTGTTGTCTTCACATAATCATTTATCCCGTCAAATTGCAAAGCTGAAACAAGACCACCAGTACTCCCAACCCTGGCAGGGCTATTTGTAAGTGTTCCAACATTATTATTCCCGCTGCTGTCATTTGCAGTTGTCCCGGATGGTTCATCAAATTTCCAATAGCCATAAAGCATATTGGTCAAAGTACCGGTTGTATCACACGCGGGTGTGGGGGTGGGGTTTGGGGTAGATGTAGCAATCGGGGTAACTGTCGCGGCAGGTGTAACAATGACAGCCGCCAGCTCTCCTCCCTGCAAGCTGTGGGTACAAACCATAGTACCATTTTCTTTTTTGGCACAGACATTCCAGGACTTGATAGTACCGGTAAAAGCCGT
>Ga0208375_1001126_pt1 | contig 32008 bp, 42 predicted proteins | sample RifOxyD1_FD_184038 | JGI IMG/M metagenome (GOLD analysis project Ga0208375, IMG submission 184038) | Soil microbial communities from Rifle, Colorado - Rifle Oxygen_injection D1 (SPAdes) | ecosystem: Environmental > Terrestrial > Deep subsurface > Rock core/Sediment | place: Rifle, Colorado...
CTGCTAAATTAACTTGAGCGACAGTTCTATCATACTGTTCTTTAGCAATTCTTGCTTCTTCTTCAGGTTTTCTAATTAGATTACTTTGCATAGGTTTTATCATAGTCATCTCTAAATTTCTAACTGTTCTATCCATTTCATCTCTTGCATCGAATTTTCCAACTAAGATAACAGTTAAAGGTTTTTCTTCTCTTCTTTCTCCGAAATGTTTATCAAATTCCATGAAAATTATAAAAATAATAACTATTTAAATCTTTCTATTGTTGTTACTTTATAGTTATTAATATTACAAATTTATTCTAAAATTTGTATGATAAAAGATGTTTAAAAATTTGGTAAAAAAACATATCTACTTTGTGTAAACGAGCAAACCCACAACAAGAGAATACAAAATTAACACAAACCAATTTTCACAAAAACTTATAAACTCAAAATCTTACTTAATATCATGGCAAAAGAAGGTGATAATGGTTTTGGAATTGCATCAGTTGTCTTGGGAATTCTAAGCGTAACTTTCTCAGTATTAATTCCATTCCAAGGAGTATTTCTTGGCGTAATAGGACTAATTTTTGCACTTATTCAAAGAAAAAAATCAAACAATAAATGGGCGTCTTGGGGCGTGATTCTTTCAGCAGTTGGAATAATGTTAAGCATAGTGATACTTTATTTATTATTATCAATCTACCCTGACTTAATCTCACAGCTCCAGGAATCGGGGGCGCTGGAAGGAATATCAAATGCATAAAAAAGGGGCAATTGAATTATCAATAGGAACAATAGTAATAATAGTCTTAGCGATGTCAATGTTAATTCTTGGATTAGTTTTAATCAAAGGAATCTTCACAGGTGCAACAGAAAGTGTAGATATTCTAAATGATAAAGTAAAGGGAGAAATTACGGCTTTATTTGCAGACGAAGAAGCAGATGTAATTGTTAAATTAGGTTCAGATAGAACAGCAAAAGTGAAAGCAGGAACAGATATCTTCGGAGTTGGAGTGGGAGCAAGAACTTTAGACGGCTCAGCAACAGACAGAAACAGGTTAAAATATAAAGTAACAACAGAATCAGCGTCTCAGAACAACTGCGCAAAAGTTTTGGGGCAATCCAAATTAAACAGCTTGTTCGTAACAACAACAGATACATACATTCCTTTTGATGAGTTTCAGGGAGCAAATTCTTTTGCAATAGTTCAGTTTAATGTTCCAAAAGGAACAGCAACCTGCTCTCAAAAAATATACATAGATGTTAAGGATTCACAAACAAACGAAGTAGTAGGTGGCTCCTTCTTCATAATTGAAATCGTAAAAGGTGGATTTTTCGGATTTTAACAACCCTTAAAAACCCCAATTTTCTTAGTCATTTATGGAATTTGAATCATACCAAAAATACAGATGGTTCTTAACAAAATCAAAAAAGATAGTGGTTGGAGGGAAATCAGCAGCCCAAAACGAAGAGCTGTTAAAATGCTTGAAAAAACAGAATACCGATTTGATAGTTATGCACACATCGTCTCCAGGCAGTCCGTTCGCCGTGATAATCTCATCAATCAAAGAAGTCTCAGAATCTGATATAGAACAAACAGCCGTCTTTACAGCCTGTTTTAGCAGGAATTGGAGGGATGGAAAAGAAAATTCAACAGTTGATATATTCAAATTGTCCCAACTATATAAGGGAAAGAAAATGAAAACGGGAACTTGGGGGGTCAAAGGAGATATCAAGCACAAAAAGGTTAAACTAGAATTAGTTTTAACAACTCAAAAAGATATTCTAAGAGCAGTTCCTCCAACAACTCCTGACAAAAAATCAATTTTATTAAGACTCTCCCCTGGAAAAATAGATAAAAACTCAATAGTTCCAAAAATGGCCTTAGAGTTACATGATGAATTTAATCAGGAAGCAATCCTTTCAGCCCTTCCACCAGGAGGCATAAAGATAAAAAGAAAATGAGTTTGGAAGCAAAATTTCAAATTGGAAAAAACAAAATAACTGATGGCTTAATAAATTCAATCAATTTAGCCCTAAAAACTCACAAACAGGCAAGAATTTCTGTGTTAAAATCGGCGGCAAGAGAAAGAGAAGAAATAAAAAAAATGGCTGAAGAATTATGCCAAAAACTTTCAGTTAAATGTACAAATAGAATAATTGGATTCACGATTATCCTCAGGAAAATCAGATAATAACCTCACAACAAGATTTATAAGCCCTCTTTTTCACACTTTATAATCAGAGAAAATGGCTAACGATATAAGAACAATTGAATCACATAAATACAATAAATTACTAGCAGAGGCCCTTAAAAAAATTCCAGAAATTTGTCAGCCTGAATGGGCAGAATTGGTAAAAACCTCAACCCACAATAAACGTCCAACAACAGAAGAAGATTTTTGGCATAAAAGAACTGCAAGTATCCTGAGACAAATTTACATAAAAGGAATTGTAGGTGTTTCAAGGTTAAGAACAAGATATGGTGGGAGAAAAAACAGGGGAATGAAACCTCCTGAATTCAGAAAAGGCGGGGGAAAAATAATCAGAACAATCTTGCAACAGGCAGAAAAAGCCGGACTCCTAGAAAAAGTCAAAGAAAAAAAGTCAGGAAGGCAGTTAACGAAAGAAGGCAAAGAACTTCTGGAGGGCATAAAATGACAAAGCATTACCCCAAAAAAGTAAAATTAGCAGTTCGCGGAAGAAGAACGAAGTGGGCTCCGTTTTGGGCGGTTTTGAGAAAATTTGGAACGGGAAAAAGAGTTCATCCAAGCCAAATCACAAAACAAAGAAGGCACTGGAGAAGAACAAAACTAAAAATTAAACCAAGAAGGCTGCGCAAACAACATTTAGGTTAAAATGGCTGAAACAACCCCAAAATTACTTGAAAGAGAATACATTATCCCATTGAAAAAATCATACTTAAAAGGTCCAAGGTACGAAAGAACTTCAAAAGCAATCAAGACGATAAAAAAGTTCATAGCAAGACATATGAAAGTTGAGGATAGAGATACTTCAAAAGTGAAATTGGACCCTTACTTCAACAATGAAATTTGGTTTAGAGGAAAAACAAATCCTCCAACAAAAGTAAAAGTAAAAGCTGTCAAAGAAGGGGGAATAGTAAGTGTTGGTTTCGTTGAAATTCCGGACAGGGTTAAATTTGCAAAGGCAAGGCATGATAAGTTTCACAAAGAAACGCAAAAGGGCGCAAGTCCAAAACCAGAAGAGGAAAAACCAGAAGAAAAATCTGAAGGAGAAAGAAAAGAAGAAACAGAAAAGGAACAGGCAGTTGCGGTGCAAAGAGAAATGCAGGCAAAACAGAAAGCAAATGTAGAAAAGCACACAATTAGAAAAAAAGCTCCGCAAATTCGTAGATTGGCTATGAAGAAATAAGTTAATTTTAAAACCCCAATTTCTATTTAATTTCATGGAAGAATTACTCAAAGAAGTCAAGAGACTTGCGAATCCTGAAAAAGCAAAAATTCTCCAGAGATTTTTCAAAACAGGAAAAGGAGAATATGGAGAAGGAGACATTTTTATAGGATTAACAGTCCAACAATCCAGAAAAGTTGCAAAAAATCATTATGGACTTGACCTAAACTCAATAAGGAAATTATTATCCAGTAATATTCATGAACATAGGTTGGTCGGCCTTTTAATACTAATTAATAAATATAACAAAGAGGATAACAAACAAGAAATCTTCAACTTCTATCTGCAAAACTCTAAACAAATCAACAATTGGGATTTAGTTGACTTATCAGCTCCAAACATCATCGGACAACACTTGATAAATAAAGAAAAATCAATTCTTTACAAATTAGCAAGCTCAGATAATTTATGGGAAAAAAGAATATCAGTTATTTCAACGCTTTCCTTCATAAAAAACAATGAATTCGAAGACTCTATAAGAATATCAGAAATTCTGTTAAACGACAAACACGATTTAATTCACAAGGCAGTTGGATGGATGTTGAGAGAAATAGGAAAAAAAGACCTTACAACATTAGAAAACTTTTTAAAACAGCATTACAAAAACATGCCAAGAACAATGTTAAGATATTCAATTGAAAAATTCCCAGAAGAAAAACGACAAGCTTACTTAAAAGGAGAAATAAAATGTTAGCTTTAAGACTTGGAATAAATGAAAGGTTATATTCCCTAGAAGCAGGAAAATTTCCTTTAATAATAAAATTAGATAGAATCATTAACCCTATGGGATATATAGCAATTTTCTCTTGGAGAAATTTAGAAAATATGGAGCCTTTCTATCTAAAGGAAGGAGAAGAATTTCCTTTACCAACGAGAAACAAAGATAAATATCCAACACTTCAATTGATGGTTCCCCACGGAGGAATAAAGCACAATAGAATAAAACTGGCATTGGATACGGGTCCAGAAGTAAGAATCTACAGGGAAGAAGTATTAAGAAAAGTAAATCAGGGGCTAATAAGATTAGCAGACAGAGCTCCCCAAGAAATAATTACTTCAGACATGCTGAATGAATTAGAAAGGTCAAGGAGATTAATCTAAACTTCTAAAGAGGAAGATTTAAATATAACTTAAAGTTATATTTTATATGGTTTCAATAACAAGAGTAAGGACTTTGGGTGGTTCTTTAGCAGTAACTCTGCCAAGGGAATTAGTTAAAGAGAAAGGGCTTAAGGAAGATGAAATGGTTGAGATTGAAGTAAAAAAGCATAAAGAAAACTTTTTTGGAGTTATAAAAGAAGTTGGTTCATTTGTAAGAAAGGATAGAATGGAAGATAGAGAATGAAATATATTATAGACTCCTCTGCGTGGATAGAATATTTAAAAGGAAGCAAGGAAGGAGAAAAGGTAAACATTCTATTAAAGGAGAACGAAGAAGTATTTATTTTGTCAATAATTATTGCAGAGGTGGTTAGCAAAGTAGAAAGAGAGTCACTAAACTCACAAATTGCTTACGAATCAATGATAAAAAATGCAAAGATTTTCGATATTACTCCAAGGATTTCTAAAGACGCCGGGATTCTTCATGCAAAAATAAAAAAACAGAAAAAATCATTTTCATTGGCAGATGCCCTAATTATCAGTTCGGCAAAAGCGATAGGTGCAGAATTGGTAACAAAAGACCTTCATTTCAAAAGTTTTGCTGGTGTAACCATAATTTAAAATGAACTTAAACTTTTCAATAATAAACATAGACAAGCCATCGGGCCCGACATCTTTCCAGATTTCACAATTTGTAAAAACCGCCCTAAATCTAAAAAAAACCTCTCATCTCGGAACCCTAGATCCAAAAGTCACAGGAGTTTTGCCAGTCGCATTAGGAAGAGCATGCAGATTAAATGAAATTTTAATGCACAGAAATAAAACCTATGTTGGAATAATGAGATTGCACGAAGAAATAGAAAAAAAAGAATTAGAAAAACAAATGAAAAAATTCATAGGAGAAATTACCCAGCTTCCGCCAGTTCGCTCAAGAGTTAAAAGGGCGCCAAGACAAAGAGAAATAATTTCTTTCAAGATTTTGGAAATAGAAGGAAAAAATGTTTTATTTGAATCAGAAGTTCAGGCAGGAACATACATAAGAAAATTAATCCACGATTTAGGGGAAGAAATAGGTGGAGCACACATGCTTGAATTAAGGAGAACCAAAGCAGGAATATTCTCTGAAGATAAAATCTACAATCTTTATGATTTTGAAAAAGCAGTAGATGAATACAAAAACGGAAATGATAAACTCCTCAAAGAAATGTTAATTCCAGCAGAAGAAGTAATAAAAAAAGTCCTTCCCTCAATTCAAATAGAAGAAACCTCTCTAAAACAATTATTGGTAGGAAAACCCCTGATGAAGCAAGACACAAAAGAAAAAATGCCAAAAGAAGAAATTTTCGCAATCTTTAACAAAGAAAAATTCATTTCTATAATGAAAAAATCCCAGGAGGAAAACATAATAGCAAGACCGCTTTTTGTCTATAACTAAAATGTCAAATTACTTCCTAGGAAATTATAGATGCATAAGAAATATAAAGTCAGGAGACCACCAATTGATAGTTCTGGAAGGAAGAAATGCAGAGGAGATAAATTCTTATTTAGTAAGAGAAAGAATATCTGCAGATGTAAGAATGATGCCCTGCGAAGTAATTCCTCTTAGCACAGAAGAAGGAGATACTCGGGGTTTTCATATAAGAGATTGCACAATAGAAATATATGATAATAAAGAAGCAAATCAAACACATCTTATAATAACTAATAAAAATAGTAAAAAAAGAAAAGTTTCATTAGGAGAATTAGAAAAATGTATGCAAAAAATACCAAAGAAAGCAGAGGTAACTGCAAAATGAGAGAATTCATATATTATTCAAAAACAGCACCCACATCTGGCTCAGGCATAAAAGATGATTTAATGAAATCAGGAAGATTAGACATTGCAATCCACACAATAATTGCCACTTTCTTTTTATCTCATGACATTAGAAGAGAGGTAAAACTCCACTTAGTTTTCGACGGACAGCCAGACCCTCCAAAACATTTGGAATTTTTTCCGGAATTAGAAGGAAAAACAGGAGAAAACAAAATCTATCTGAACAAAAAAGACATTTCAAAAATAATCAAGAAAATGCTTTACAAATACAAGCCAAATGCAAAAAATCAGGTCTTTCCGGGATATTGGATAGAAAAGAAACCCCTTTTGGAACTAATAAAAGAGTTATTAAAACAAGAAAAAACAATTTATATTTTAGACAAAGACGGAGAAGATATCAGAGATATAGAGATACCAGAAAATCCAGTTTTTCTTTTAGGAGACCACGAAGGACTGCCTAAAATGGACAAAGAACTAAAAAGATACAAAGACAGAATAACAAAAGTCTCAATAGGAAAAAGGACCTATTTTGCCTCTCAAACAGTAGCAATAGTTAATAATGAGTTAGACAGGGCAGGGATTTAATGCCAGCCCAATAATTACATCAAAGGATAACAATGCTTAAAAGCCAAAGCCCTATAAACAAATATGGCAAAAGGGGCATCAATAAAATTCAAATCTTATCAAGAAACAATACCAAAATTATTGGGTTTGCTTAACATGCAGAAAGAATTAAGAAAATACGACTCAATTGTTTTGAAAGTTTCTTTGACTGGAGAAGAAGAATCTTCAACTTCTCTTGACTTCGTAGAATCAGTTCTGGATTTTGTGATGAAAACCAAAAATCCAGTTGCTTCAGTAGTCATAGCAGAGGGAGCAGACGGGCACGACACTGGAGAACTTTTCGAATCAATGGGATATCAAAAATTAGCAGAAAAACATTCAATAGGCCTGATAGATTTAAACAACACAGAAATAAACGAAGTGCATAACAGCGAGTTTTTAAGGTTTGAAAAGATTCAGTTCCCAAGAATTCTTGCAAATAGTTTTATTATATCATTATCTAAACTTTCAGACAACGATGAATTTGTTTTCAACGGGACATTATCAAATATGCTTGGAGCATACCCATCAAAATACTACAAGGGTTTTTTCTCTTCAACAAAAAATAAAATAAGAAAAGGCCCGATAAAATATGCTCTCCACGATATTCTAAAATGCAGGATGCCAAATTTTGCAATAATGGATGCGTCAGAAAATGGGGTAATATTGGCTGGGCTTCCATTGGAAATAGACAAGCAAACAGCCAAATTTTTCCAGACAGACTGGACAGAATTACAGCATCTTAGGTTAATTGAAGATTCCTTTTCACCAATACAGTAAACTATATTAACTAAACAACTCTAAAATAAAAATGAAAAAATCAATGCGTTTATTCATTTCAGGCTCTGTGCAGGGAGTATTTTTCAGAAACTTTATCAAAGAGCACGCGGACAAGCACAACGTAAAAGGGTATACAAGAAATTTGGAAGATGGAAGAGTTGAAATTTTTCTGGAAGGAGAGATGGACAAAGTAGATTCAGTAGTTCAGATATGCAAAAGAGGGCCGCAGCATTCAATAATACGAAATGTGGAAGAAAAACCAGAATCATTCCAGGATTTCAAAGAATTCAAGGTCTTGAAATTCTAACAAACTATTTAAATCTCTTTTCTCTAACAATAAAATGGGAAGACAAGAACAAATAATCTCTGAAAGGTTAAAAAAATTAGAAGCGCTCAGGCAAGCAGGGATAAACCCTTACCCGAATAAGTTTGATGTTAAAAATTATTCAGAAGAACTAAAAGAAAAACATAAATATTTAAAATCAGATTCAGAAGCAAAAGATTCTGTAAAAATAGCAGGAAGGTTAATGACTTTTAGAGATTTGGGAAAGATTGCTTTTGGAACTCTGCAGGATTCAAAAGGAAAAATCCAAATTGTTCTCCAGTCTCCAGAATCACCAAAAAAAATATCCGAATTCTTCAAAAAATATGTAGATACAGGAGACTTTTTAGGAATCCAGGGCACAATTCTTAGAACAAAAAGAGGGGAACTATCAGTTCTGGTAAAAAATGCAACAATGCTCTCAAAATCAATTTTGCCTTTGCCTGAAAAATGGCACGGACTGCAGGATGAAGAAGAAAAATTAAGAAAAAGATATTTAGATATTTTAACAAATCCAGAAGTCAAAGAAATGTTCATAAGAAAAAATAAATTTTGGCAAGTCATAAGAAGCTTTCTGATAGAAAGAGGATTTTTAGAAGTTGAAACTCCAATCTTAGAAACTTCAGCAGGAGGGGCGACGGCAACTCCGTTCGCAACCCATCACAATGCATTGGACACAGATATTTATCTAAGAATTTCAATGGGAGAATTATGGCAAAAAAGATTAATGGTTGCAGGATATGATAAAACTTTTGAAATCGGAAGACAGTTCAGAAATGAAGGCATGGATGCAGAACATCTGCAGGATTATACTCAAATGGAATTCTATTGGGCATATTCCAACTACGAAGACGGAATGAAATTAGTCCAAGAGCTATATCAAAAAATAGCAAGAGAGGTTTTTGGAAAAACAATATTCGAAAGAAACGGACACAAATTTGATTTAAATAAAAAATGGAAAATAGTGGACTATTCCAAAGAAATCAAAAAGCAAACAGGAATTGACATATTCAAAGCCACAAAAGAAGAAATAGAAGAAAAATTAGGTAAATTAGAAGAAGAATATTCAAAAGGATTAGAAAAACCAAGACTAGTAGATCTCTTATGGAAACATTGCAGAAGAAATATTTCTGGTCCGGCTTTTCTAACAGGACAGCCAATTGAGATTTCTCCACTGGCAAAAAGAAACCCAGAAGAGCCAGGAAAAGTTGAGCAATTTCAAGTAATTTTGGCAGGAAGTGAAGTTGGGAACGGATATTCAGAATTGAATGATCCTTTAGACCAGGAAGAAAGATTCAAAGAGCAGATGAAAATGAAAGAAGCAGGAGACACAGAAGCCCAGGAGCACGATACGGATTTCGTAGAAGCTTTAAAATACGGAATGCCCCCAACCTGCGGATTCGGATTTTCAGAAAGATTATTTTCTTTTCTGGAAGGAAAACCAATAAGAGAAACAGTAATTTTCCCTCTAATGAAACCTGAAAAAACAAAAGGAGGTAAAAATGGCTGACTTAATTGTAAAATCCAGAATAAAAAGTGCAGTTGATGGTTTAAATGTTGCAGAAGAAGTTGCAGAAGCCTTAAATGAAAAAGTGGAAGAACTTCTTCAAACAGCAGCACAAAGAGCAAAATCTAACGGCAGAAGGACTTTACAAGCCCGAGATTTATGAAAAAAACATTCCCCACATTGGCAATAATCGTTCTAGTCTTTGCAGTCGCATGGCTTCTATCAGAACTAAACTATCTAAAAATAGATGTTCCTTGGCTTCCAATAATTTTGATAATAATCTCTCTTGGATGGATATTCAACAGGTTTTCTGATTAGAAAATTAATTATGAAAAAACTGGACAGAAATAAGAAGGAAAAAATAGGTTGGATGATTTTAGCAGAAAAGTCAATGAGCGAAATTTGGAACAATAAAAAAGATGAGATTTGGAATAAATATCTATAATAGAACAAAAACTTATCCAGTAAAAATGAATATGGAGAATTCTCAAATAAAGAGATAGAACTAATGGGTTCCTTAAAAGGTTATCAACAAAAAGAGGACAATAAGTAAACTCATTTAACGATAATAATATCCAAAAACAGGGAGAACTATTGTTATTATTAACAAACATTTTTAAAAAGTGCTAGCTATTATCTCTACCATGAAAAGAGTGAAAAAAGAGCACAAAGAAAAAATAATGGAATTGCTTGAGAAAGCAGCGAGCGAGGAATATAAAACTTCTTGGAATGAAGAAGGGGTCCCAATTCCCAAGAAAAAGTCCAACATTAAAAAAGGCAAAAAGTCCAGAGCAAGTGGAGCAAGATTTGAATTAAAAGTTAGGGTGGATTTAGAAAGCAAAGGAAGAATAATAGATAAATGGACAAACAATGTTGATTTAGAAACAGGAAAATTAATCGCAGCCAAAAGAAAATTCAATCCCTTTTCAAGAGTCATGACAATTGGAACTGGCTTTCCGGACTTTATTTCAATTAAACAAATTCATGAAGATAAATATAGTGTTATGGGGGTGGAAGTTAAGATGAATGGAATTCTTTCAAAAATAGAAAAAGAAAAATGTTTATGGTATTTAGATAAAGGAATTTTCTCGCAAATCTGGATTGCGAAGAAAGGTGAAAAACGCGGACAAATCGAATACGAAGATTTTAAGGATAGGTATTTGAAATAAATTAAAAAGGCGGTGGCGTGGGCGGTTGTCTTGTCCCAATTTCAGGTTCATCAACAACAAAGTCCCCAATAGGCATTGTATACTTATAACGCCCAAATTTAATCCTTCCTCTATCAATTAACTCTCCAGCATTCTCACTAAAAATACCATAATGAACCCCACCATTTTGAGGAGAGACACTTCCTAACTTAATCTTATTTAACCATTTTCCAGAGAAGCCCTTAGAAACAAGATAACTATTACCAAAACTCCCCCCAATACTTACTGACAAAGGACTATAAGGATTTCCAGTAGTAAAACCTTCATCGTCTCCCGTGCTATAAATTTCATCTGCTCCAGGATTCCACCCAATAAAAGTACGAAGATTATGGGCATTTCCCCCAACGCTTAGGCTTTTCATAGTTGCATTGGGAAAAGAATTTTGCATAAGTACATCAACAAGAGAACCCCTAACACTAAATTTACTAACATATTGCCCCAAATCAACTCTCGAATTAGCGATATTTCCACCAATTGAATAACTATAAAACCTGCCCAAATAAGAGTTATCAATATCTCCCCTAACACTGAATTTCCCCTCTTTAAATCCATTTTCTATGCCCACCAAAGCAGTATCAACTAACTTTCCAGTCCTATATTTATTCCCCTTAACAGAAAAAGAACCAAGCTTGTCGTAAAAAATATGTGATTTAATGACATCTCCCTTAACACTAAAAGATTTGACCAATCCCTCAGACCAACTATATCCCCTATTAAAATCACCATAGACAGAAATACTTCCAGCACTTCCAACTTCAACCTCTCCTCCAGAAACTTCAGTAAGCCTTATGCTTTTAGCATGTCCCTCAACATTAATAATACATCCATCTCCAATATCCCCTAATCTTACACTTCCAACATCTCCCTCAATTTCCAAACCCCCTCCAAAATCATTATTATATATAACATCATCTAATTTTACACTCTTGACATCTCCATGAATATCCAAAAAACCATTAACATCAGTATTAACTCCACTAAAACTTTTTAAATCACCTTCAACATTTAATTCTTTCAAATCGGCCTCCCCTTTTATTGTTACAGAAGTTTTATTTGTGGTTCCATCTAAATCCATAAACAAATCTCTTTCAGAATCTATCTCCCAACTTCCACTTACAGGCCCCTTTAAGGTTACTACAACAACTCCATTATCTCCTTCATAAGTAAACTTGCCCGGCCCAGAAATTAAATTATCATAAGGGCTACCGCTAACTAAAACCCTTTCCTCCAATTTTTCTAATCCTCTAAATTCCATTTTCAACTAAACTCACATTTATTGTACGAATATAAATTATATCCTTTTCCAGGAACTAACCTAGAAACACTGCAATAACAATATTTATAACCAACAGGGCTAACTTTGCAATACTCTTTGCCACTATAATATTGAATCCCAGAACAACTACCGATATTCTGGACAAACAGTAAAGGATCTTCTTTAATCTGGCAAGTTCCAATAACACTATTAAAATTAACTCCTTCAGTAGGAGCCCCAATCAAATTCTCCCCTTTCTTTATCTCTTTGCTTCCAAGGAAACCAATTTTATCTGAAGAAAGTTCTTCTCCCTTCACAATCAAGTTACAAGAATTTAATACCCTAACAAAATAGCCCTGTCCGGAAAATAATTCATCATTTAACCCAAGACATACATATTCCCCATTTTGAGGATTTAAATAAGCCAAATTATATCCAGTGCAAACACTTCCTGCGCCTCCCTGAACAACAACGCAATTAGAATTCAAATCATTAAATGTAACTTCTCCATTAGGATATTCCAACGGAAGAGAAAAGATACTTCTTCCAGCAGGAAGATTAATAGTCATCTCTTCAAGTTCATTACATGAATTCCCACTGCATCCAAATTCACAATCCACATCTCCCCCCCATTCTAAACAAGAATCCAAATCATAATTACTGCATGTTTGTTCAATATCCCCAGAACATCTTTTGTCTCCTGAAATTGAACATTCATTTGAACAAGTATTACATTGTCCTCCACTGCATCCAAACAATCCACACTCTTGTATTTTTTGTAAACTATCGCCAGAAGAACAATAAGCACTTGGAGTTCCCTTATTTTCACAAATAAAAATCCTAAATATATCATAAATGTCATCATTTTGACAAATAGGATTACCAAGATACCCATTCTCTCCACAATCTTTATGAGAAGAACATCTTATTTCTTCATTACACTCTCCTTCGCTACAACTATTACTTCCACATTCCTCTTTTTTATCTTCTCTGTTATTACAAGAATCATACCAATATACATCCCCATCATTACAAGCAGAGTACAAATGACTTGTACAACCACCAATTATTAATATACTAACTGCTGGCCACCATACCGAAGCCTTCCTTTCATCTGTCAGATTAATGTATATGTTTCTTTGGCCTGAAGAATAATAAGAATGGGTTGTGTTGACTCCATTTGCAACTGTCCCATCATCAAAATACCACCAACTATCAAAATAATCGTCTTCATCATAACTCGCTTGATTAAAATTTATTTCTTGATTAGCAAAATATATTGCGCCATTATTAGGCGGGGGTAAATATACAGCAATTGGTGGAGAATTGTCTTCTGTATTAGATATTACGAGATTCTGGGACTGAATTTCTTGTCCTGTCTCAACCAATTTTGCTTTAAAATAATATGTTCCAGAAGGACTTGCCCTCCAATCAGTAAAAATAGAGGTGTCGGTTTGAGCTACAACTACATATGATAACAAAGCACCAGTTTTATAAATTGTAAAATTAATATGCTTGCCGGCTAGCCCACTACCCCTCACAAATAAAACCACCCTGTCACCTAAATCTGCATTTGTTATTCCATTCATTCTCATATTCTCCCAAAATGCATTTGACAATCCGCCTCCTGTGCATTGCCCATTACCGCATCCATTACTTCCACACTCTTCTATCTTTTCTTTTTCTACATTAATATTATCAAAGCAATTTTCTGCAATTTGTATAGGATCACATCCATTATCATGACAAGTTCTTGAATGATAAGCGTCCCCATTTTCACAGAAATTACTTCCCCAATTATCACATGAATCGTCTTCACATATTTCTTTAACCTTAGTATCTCCAATAGAAGTACAATAAGAATTAGTAGTTCCAGGATTATGACAAGTATAAGTTGTAAATACCTGCCTTATAACATCTCCACTTTCACCACACCAGGGACTTCCGATATAACCATTTTCCCCGCAATCCGAAGCAGAAGAACAAGAGATAACGCCTTGACACTCAGGATTTCCAGGAACACAAAATTCATTAAAAGAACAATAATCCTGAACAAACCATGGACCATTATCTATATCTCCATTGCAAGAAATAGAATTACCAGAACAATATTGAATATTTGTTCTCTTGCCCACATCATCTCCAGAAACTTCTCCCCAAGGGCAAGCTAATTCAATCCGAGCATCACATTGCTTATCACTTGATTTAAATTCATATACACCACAGGTACTATCACAACAAATTCCAGAAGTACATTGTGGGGTAGAACAATAAATATCTAATGGGTCTTTCCAACTAGATGTAGAACCATCACAATAATTAGAATTTCCACATTCAAATTGGGATTCTACCCACTGAGTTAGACCATCACAAGAGTTGGAACTACCAGAGCAATATTGTTTCTTATACCTTTTTTTAATATCTCCCCCAATACAGTTACTTGTACAAATTTCTTGATCGCTTCCAGAAACATAAGAATCACAAACGACATTATCGGACTTGTAATTACATCCATCACAACAGGTTCCAGAACTGCATTCACAACAACCATCTTTTTTATCTACATCATAAGAAGGAGTTGAAGCACTAATTGTTTTGTCATAGTCTGGGTCCCACGGCTCTACGATAGCATAAACTTCAATTGTGCCTTGATCTTCTGCCCCCCCAAACTGAGAACCTAATTGAACATCTTCAAAAGTATATTCATAATAAATGGTAAAATCATCTACAGAATCACATTCCTGATTTCCACTCAAATATTTGGTTGCGATAGTATCATCTCCACTCAAGGAATCTGCTTCCATTATTTGAATTTTTATCCTGAATGTAGATCCATCAACCTTAAGACAATCCTCTTTTCCCATAAAAGTCATACGTGTCTCTCCTTTCACAGTTATATCTCTCCTTTCACTAACACAAACTTCAGAAGGCAAAGCGGGATCAAATTTTATTTCATCTGAGGAAGAAGCCAAAGCATATTCCTTTCCATCTCTTTCTATAAAAATTTCTCCACTTTTTTCTACAATCTTATCCTGAGAATTTGATTCAAATAATTTCCCATTTTCATCTCTTTCAAAAACAATCCCCATTGAAGATAAGGTATTCTCCGCCCCAGAACTCAAAACAGCCATTGCATCTGAACTTAAACCCAGTTCCTCTTCACCAAACCCAGAATCTATACTTTGCTCTTCTTCATTAGAATCTAACCCTTCACCTTCTTTACTTAAATCAGAACCATCAGATTTAGAACCAGAACTACCTCCAGAAGAAGATTTTCTTTTAGTATTTGTATCGTATCTCCCAAAAAATAAGTCTATTTCATCTTCTATTTCTTCAGAAGTGCCAGTTTCCCAAGGCATAATATTTGAATAATCAATTCTCTCAACATTTTGTTCCTCATCAATTAATTTAATAGAACTGGATTTAATCTCTTCAGAACTATCACCAAAATCTCCAATAGTATAAAATAAAAAGAAGGAATTTACAAGAACCAAGAAAATCACCAGAAAAATCAAAACTAACGGTCCCTTCATGAAAACCGAACACAAAACAAGTTTAAATAAATTTCCCTGAACATTTTAGCTACTGAAAAAAACAAAAATTCTTAAACAAAACCCCCCATGAAAGAGAATGAATAACAAAAATTATCAACTCATTTTTGATAAAGTAATCCTAAAACAACTTAAAAAAGCAGGCAAAAATCAGCAAGTTAAAAATATTCTCTCAAAAATTCTTGATAAAATAGAAGAATTAGGACCCAGAGCAGGAAATTTAATAGATTCAAGATTATTAATCTACGAAGTAAAGATTATGCGTCCCCCAATAAGGCTTTATTATAAATTAAAAAAGAACTCAAACCAAATATATGTATTTGAGTATGAAATGAAAAAATCAAAAGAAAAACAGCAGGAAACTATTGATAAAATCAGAAAAAAAGTATCAGAAACCTAGGGCCTTCCTAGTATATGCTTCCCCATTCTCAACATTTTTCTCAAACTCCAATAATCTTGTGTAAAGTTTCATACTTCTAACTATTCTCAACGCATTCTTCATTCTTTCATACTCTTCTTTTGGAATTGTTACAGTTTCCATATCTTTCCTATAAACCTTACGTTTTTATACCTTTCCAATACCTGCTCCCTCAAACCCAAAAAATCAAATCTCCTTTAAAATACTTTTAATATGCCTTTTCAATTCTGGAATATCCTTTTCTACAATTTCCCATATTAATTTCACGCTAACATCAAAATAACCATGAATTATCTTGTCTCTTGTCCCAATAATTTTTTTCCATTCAACTTCAGGATGCCCATTAACCAGGGATTTAGACAGATTTTTAGCCGCCTCTCCAATTATCTCAATCCTTCTGACAGTCATATCAACATAGTCTACATTGTTTTTAAATTTCATTTCAGATACACCAGACAAGGAATTTTCTATCTTTTCAATCTCTTCCAAAATATGTTTAAGAAATATCGAATCCTCTTTCATAAAATTCTAACCTCTTCATTAAGTATCTTCTTTCTCAAAAGATGGTATATTGAGTCGTACGTCAAAATATCTACTTTCTTGCCCAATATTTTCTCTAAGTCTAATTGAACTCCAACCAAATCAAACAAACTAAACTTTCTTCCTTTTGGAATCTCAATAAGAATGTCAATATCACTATTCTTCTTTTGCTCTCCTCTGGCATAACTGCCAAAAATGCCAGCCCTGGCTACCTTTTCCTTTTTTAGAAGAGGAATTATTTTAAGCTTAATCTTCTCGATTTCCTTATTCATAAGAATAGCACAGAATTAAGATATTTAAAATTAATCCTCAATTCTTCTTAACCTCAAACCCCTTCTTAAACCCAATCTTCCCAAGCCAATTTATATTAGAACCGCAATCTCCCAAAGCAGAGCACAACTCAGCATGTTTCTTCTCCCATTCTTTTGTCAAACAATCGCAATTCTCAGTGCAATCTTCTCCTCCGAAAAGCCCTTTCTCAAACGTAACAACGCATTGTGCATTTGCCTGAGCGCAAATATTCTGTGCTTCAGCACCTTCCCAGAATTTCAACCCAGGAGTATTTTCAGGAACACAAACTCCCTTTTGGCTTGCATTAATTGTAACAACATCATAACTTCCAGATTTCCAAATGCAATCTCTTCTGTCAGAATTTTCGCAATCTATTTCATTATCCTGTGCGGTGCAGTCCTGCCACCTGTTAACTCTACATGCTGCCTGAGAAAATGTTCCAAGTGAAGTTTCAATTTCATCTTCAATGCATTCTTCCTGCCTAAAATCAGCACATTGCTCAACAACTTCTTCTCCATTTATGCAAATATGTTTGAAAAATCGCGAACCAACAGAATTCTTCCCGATTCCGGTATCTCCTTCATCTTCATAAACACACCAACTCTCACCATGCCTATAAGATTTTCCATTGCTCGTAACTCCACAATTCAAATCAGCACAAACATAATCTCCATATTTTGCACTTCCCTCTCCAAATTTTGATTCTCTGCAATAACTTCCCAACAGATAGTTACAGTTTCCACAGGAGGAGCTTTTAGCATTATCTTTCCCATTTCCGCAGGATTCCTCTTTTGTTTTCACATTGCTCCAATATTCTTTATCATTTACCTTGGAAGAATCATAAATATTTGTAGGATTTCCGCAGGTATCTACAAAATAAACTTCATCTTTTCCATCAACACATGTTGTCTCAGAAGAAGGTCCGCAGTTTGTTCCCAACTCTTCAGCAGAACACAATTTCCCTGTATAAAATTCTCCCTTAATCGCACTCTCACCAACTCCTTTTTCACAATCAGCTCTTGAAGTAAATTTGCAAGTTCTCTCAAACTCAAAATCAAAAACACAAGCTCCTTTTTCCTGTCCGGCAACACTCAAAATGCAGGATGTTTCATCCTTAATTCCAGAATTAAAGTTTGTCTGCAATCCATATAGAGAAGATAATGATTTGCATCTTGTCAATGTAACAAAAGCAGCCTGGTCACCTAAAGTACAACACCCCAACTCACATTGAGCTGGCTGAGTTTCACTCCAATATCCGCCTTCATTATTGCAAACCAACTGGGGAACATTATCAGAACAGGTTCCTTCTATGGAGTCAAAGCAATATCCCTGCTTGCAATAAGATGTAGATTCACAGGAAGTTGGAACAGCTCTTGAATTTGAAGCACAGGAACTTTCCAAAACATTCTGGCAAAACAAGCCAGAGGTTGTCTTCTCACAACAAACATTCGTCTCCGCACTCACAACCCCGGCAACTCCCACTAACAAAACCAATGCAAAAATAAATAATATTTTTCTAATCAACTTCTCTCCCTCCCAACTTCTTTTTTAATTCTTTCAATAAATTTCTTTACAGAATAAACTCTTTTCAACATTTTTAATATTTCCTTATCTTTAACATCAAAATATTGATGTGCTAAAACATTTCTATCTTTAACAAGCCCTTTTAATTCTTCAGCCAGTTCTTTTCCAATTATCCCATTTTTATTTAATACTTCAAAATATTCTTGATAATTTTGAGGCATACCAAAATCATTTTTAATAATTATCTCTTCCCCTAAATCAACCATTCTATTTAATATACCAAACATTACCATAGAAGAGGCATAAAATGTTTCAGTATCTTCAACTGTTTTTTCATTAAGCCCAAAACTTTCCAAATCAGCAAAATACTTCTCTACATCTTTAATCATTTTTGTAATTTTCTCTAAGTCATACATTTTAATGTCTCCATACAAAATCTATTTATTGAAGGTTTAAATTCAATATAATCTCTAAGAGTTTTAGCTTTCAGACTATAAATAAGAGTATTATCTCTAATAAAAAGGGGTTTTCCTTCTTTGAAAACCCTATATCTAATAGTAATTGGAAGATAATTAAAAAGAGAGATATCCAAATTATCATAACCTGCACCAATTATACTTATTTCATCTTTATCACTTAATTTCTCCGCAATCACACAAATATCAATATCTGAATTTACATGATTCTTTCCTGTTGCATAACTTCCAAATAAATAAATTGCTTTCACATTTTTATTCTTAGAAATTTCCTTAACAATTGATTCAATTTCTTCAAATTTTATCTTATAATTTATCATCTTCCACCCCCAAGTTCCACAGCATTAACAACAACAGAACACTCATTAGGAGAAGGCTCATTTCCTTTCTCGTCCCTGCATTTAATATAATAAACCGCATTAGCTTTCCATTCTGCATAGTGCACATTATTTATTGAAGGATTGCTCTTTAATAACGCAATCCCCTCGCTGAATACATAATTGCAGTCATTTGGAGAATAAACACATTCAGAATCTTCATCAGTCACAACTTTCAGGGCATCCAAATCCTGATAAACTCTCACAACATTAGGCGTCTGCTTGTCAACAATAACACTAAATGTAGTATCATCTTTTGCCTCATTTCCTCCTGCATCAATGCACCTAAAGTAATAACTATAATCAGTTCCGCTCTGGCTTCCAGTCAAATCCAATTCTTGAGAATGCTCGTAATTATTTGTATTGAACATCAGAACATAACTATCAATTTCATCAACATTGGAGAAGTAGCACAAGGCATTTCCCTCGTTAGCTCCGTCATCTGTTCTGACATACAAAGTCACAGGAACAGTTTCAGTGCTTCCTGAAATTGTTGCATTTGGCTCAACTCTTAAAATATTCAATGGCTGAGAGCCCTTCAATATTAACTCATAACTCTGAACATTAACATTAGAACTTTTATCCTCGCATCTAAAGTAGAATTTATTGTCCGCATTATTAGAAATTCCAGTCAAATCTCCTGAGCAGGTGTATTGCAAATCAGCATTAATCTGATAAGATTCTGTTCCGCAGGTCATACTATTCTCCATATCTTCATAAGACTTGCTCTGCCTGCTCCACTTGCAGGTTGCAGGCTCGTTAATATAAACTTCAATTGGAACTTTATCAGCATTATATTGAACAGCCCCTCCGGTATTTATAGAACTCCCCTCAATTATTGGAGGCGTTGTGTCTGGGCTTTCATCAACGCAGAAGTTGAAAACAAAAGCATCCACATTATAATTTCCGTTTGCATCCTGGCACCTCACATAATAATTAAATGTCCCGTCATTTTCAAGCAAAGGACTCAAATCAACTCCTTCATCATTAGGAGAAGGAAGCCTGAATGCTTGAGTGTGATTATATTTGTAAGTAACACTTTCACCAAAATAATATTGCATTTCTTCATAAGAAACCTCTCTGCTGAAATCAATCTTGCATTTGGAAGGCTCATTAGTTGACAATCCGAACTGCAAAGCAGTATACGGCTCCAAGCATCCGTTAGCTCCTTTTACAATTGTAACTCCCTTGTTTGGAGGTCTTATCGTAGTATCAGGAACATATTTCAAATCACTTGGCTTAAGTGCCTCATTCCAAGGAGTAATTGTAGGGCTATTAACATCATCTCTTCCGACCCATGCGCATCTCTCTTCATTTGTTCCAACATTAAGCAACTCGCACGCCTGCCCCAAACTCCTGCATCTATATTCACTGCATGGCCTAAGTGGGTCTTTGTTGCATTGCTCGCAAACTCCCCCACCCAATTGAGGTTCCCATGTATGACATATAAAATTAACTTTCATTTTTGTTTCTTTTTTATAAGAAGCAATAAAAATTGCTATTGCGACTCCAATTCCTATCAATCCTGCACCACCAAGACTTCCTTTAGTTCCAGTAAGCCATTTAGCAAAACTACTCTGTCCAAAAAATCCTTTTTCAGCCCCAATAGTTAAAATCTTCGAAGACCAAATTCCTCCGAGAGCAGAATAAGTAAGTGCATTAACATTTTTCTTATCCAATCCCAAAAAACTTCCAACAAGTTGGGTGGCCCCGATTGCAACAACAGACCAAACCATTCCCTGAGCCAGATGCGCAGTTACTCCAGTAAATTCCGTTCCAAGCATAGGAATTTTATACGGATTATCATATCCAAATTTAGGCCCAATTATCCCAGTTCCGGAATCAAGAACAGCCCCCCTGACAGAATTAAAACCATCACTGCTAACTTTTACATTTCCATAATTACTAACAAGAGTTCCTCCGCCACCTTCTTTTGCTATCATTTTAGTTATCCGGAAATCTTCAACTTTAAATCCAGGAGGGAGAGTTTCTCCAGGAGCAAGATAAGATGCATCAAAATTCCCAATCGAACCTTCCTGCCCATTCCCTAAAACCGGATAATATGTTTGAGTTCCGCTACCGCCAAGTGTTTTAGATACTTTAGAATTCCCCCCTACAACCTTGAATGTTAGTTTGTTTGCCTGCTCTCCTGTCTCTGGTATTTTTGCTTTATCACCAGTATCACCAACCGCACTAACAAAACCAGTCCCAGATAACATAAATCCAAAAGCCAAAATTGATATAACTAATAAATATATTTCCCCAAAACAAAGGACAACTCTTCTTCTTTTATTCATACATTAACTATATATTCTTTATTTATAAATATTAGTAGTAAGAAAAAGAATTATTTTAAGGATAATTTATTATCCCTTACTAAAAACCTTGTTTGTCCAACATTTCCTTTTTTAGATGCAACAGCTTTTATTCTATACAATCCAGGTCCCAATTCACTATCAACTCCACCATAAACCATCATAGATGGGTGTGTTATTTCCCATTTACCATCTTCAATAAATTTTCCCCTTTCATCATAAATTTCAATAGTTAATGTTTGTCCTTGCAACCAATCAAAACAAGCCACAATTCCAATCGGTTCCCCAACAGAAAAAGTCCCTTTAGGATTTTCCAAATCTTCTAATTCAGTAAAACCAGTGCCATTAATATCCCCCTTATAAAAGTTGCAAGTAACAATAATATTCCTCAATCTCCCACCACCGGAATTCCTCTGGTTATTATTTGAATTCCCATAAACATTAGTCGTCTGGCTGACATCACTCCTTCCCCTTTCAGCAGCCTCCAACTGAGTCAACCCCTCACCAAAAGCAACCAATTCAGGCCTTCCCTGTTGAACACCAACAGCAGAAGTCATGGCTCCACAACCATAAAGAACTCCAGCCCCACCAATAACAGCAACCCCACCGAGAACTCTAACTAAATCACTAACTCTCCCGCTAACTCTCCCCAAGACATTACTCGCACCTCGTGCCATTCTTTTCATAAGAAAACAAGTCAAAACGCCTTATTTAAACTTTACTGCTACTCAGAAGTAACTAAAAAATAAAGAAAGAAATTAAGATTTTTCATCAAGAACTTTCTCAATTTCCTTCTCAAATTCAAAAATCTTTCCCTCTTCCCACAAAATAAAAAGATGCTCGTGCTTTTTGCAGATTTTTCTTCCTTTATTAGCCAGAACCCATCTATAATTTACCAATGTAGATGTTTTTATCTTTATTGACAACCGGCCCTTTCATGCTTTCATTCTGGACAATTCCTCTATTTTCTAATCTATAAAGGACTTTTCTGAATTCAGTTTGTCCATCATCAACAAAACCTACTTTATAATCTGCTTCCATCTTAAAATAAAAAGAGCCCCTGCAGAGTTCAAACCCTCATCAAAAGTGGAGCTCGGCCGAACCGTTAGTGCTTTTTTGCTTGTTGGTACACTCTGCTCAGGCAATTATTTAGATAATTTAGTGTTTATAAATCTAGGGCTTTAGATGCTATCTTCGATTGGAGAGATTTACCTATCCCAAAAGAGATTATTAGAATTTAGGTAAAAAACATATCTACTTTGTGTAAAAGATTATATCTAAAAGGATATACTTTGCAACAAATACTTTTCGTTAAGATGGTTCGGTTTACACGAACTGCCCTATTAATATATATAAACAACTTTTTTATCCAAATTGGCAAGTTCTTTTTTATAATATCTTTGGGATTTACTGAAATGGAAATATGAGGTTATGTTACAACTTAAAAATAACAAATATCGATGGATTTATAAAGTGAGAGCTAATTAGAGATTTATGACATCGCCACAAGCCAAAAAGGCAAGTGATCGAGAGGTCACTTGGATACCTGTAGTAAAAGGTGCTTTAGATGAAATTCTACTTCAAAAATCTAAAAGCGTTCATATGAGCTATGCCCAAGTCAATCTTCCATTAGATTTGAATCTTGTTGTTGAAACAAATAATCCTTCCGCTCTGATGGCTGCAAAAAAGTTATTTAGATTTCAAGAAAGAAGAGAAGGAGTAAGAGCAATCCAATTAGAGGGAAGCGATTTTAGCGAGATTGAAAAATACGGAATCATAGAGAATCAAATAAACAGCCCATATGTTGGGTTAGTAGAAGAAGATACGGATAGTGTTCTTGTATTAGGAAACGAAGGTGGACTCCTCAAATCTTTAATTGTTGGATGTGCAAGTCAAATTGCACAAACCAGGGGATATTATTGTGCACACGCAAGCGCCTGTCAAATAAACGGGAGAGGATTAATGTTTAGTGGAGGGCATACTGCAGGTAAAACCACGGCACTAATGAACCTGCTTTATTTAGCAGGTCAGCATAATGAGTATAAAGTATTAACAGATGATTGGTTATTAGTCAATGAAAGAACAGAGCAAGCACACTCCTTAGAAGAAAGCCTATCCTTATCTACTGGATTCATTCAACAGTTTAAGTATTTAGATATAATCGAAAGCATTAAGGATGCCGGAAAAAATGATTTCTTCTGGGACAATAATGAAGGTTTGAGACCATTGTTAGAAGTATTATCTGCTCTTAAGACTTCGTTAAGAAAGGGGAAGATATTTATTTCTCCAGACAGCATTTATGGTGTTCATACAAAAATAGATAGTATTCCAATAGACAAAGTAATAATTATGGAACCTGCTGGAAGGAATGATTTAATTGAACCAGTTGGAATAGAATATGCAGCAAGAAGTATAGTTGATTCTGCTTACCATATGCCCGATTGTAATGAATTAAATCGAAAAAGACATCTTAATTTTTGGTTGGACTACCTAAAAACCCGAGAAGTGTTATCATTTGACAGCAGAAATTCAATGGGTCCGCAAAATTCATTTATAAGATTATACAATAGGTTAGCAGGAGGAAGACAATGAACATCCCAAAACTAGAAGTTCCATTCAATGGAGACCTTAAACTGATGGAAACCTATGGGCGATTTAGAAAAAATATTGCAATAGTTTATGGTAGATCTGAAGATGGATATCCACAAGGAAGAAATACAACCAAAGAGCAACCAATACGGATAAAAACGATATTTAAATTGGTCGATATGCTAAAAAGTCAGGGAATTCGTTTTAATTATTTATTAAATGGTAGTTGTCATGGAAATAGAGAGTTCGGAAAAAGATATAAAAAAGATTTTGTAGATTTTGTCAAACGTCTTGATGATAATGAAGTTTATGGTGTCACAATTGGAAATCCTTTTCTTTTGGATTTAGTCAGAGAAAGAGCCCAAAAAATAAAGATATTTGGCTCTGTTTTATTAGAAGTAGATAATCTTACTCGCTTGAAACAACTTGGCACACAAAACGGTTTGGATTACATTTGTTTATCAAAAACTCTTCTTAAAAATTTTGATGCTTTGGAAGCCATAGCAAAATTCAAACCAGCAGGAGTAGAATTAATAGTTTTGGCAAATGATCCATGTTTGCATAATTGTGCCCTTACAGGATACCATAACAATACATTGAGCCATTTTTCTGCAGAGGGCGGTGAATATCCGAACTATTGTAGATTACATTGTAATGCAGATTTTGCAAAAGATCCTAGGAAAGTAATTAGTGCTTCTTTTGTCAGACCTGAAGATTTAGGAGCCTATCAAAAATTGGGAATTGGGATATTTAAATTATGCGATAGAAAACAAACAACCCCCTGGTTGATTAATACAATTGAGGCTTATGCTAACGGAGTTTATAATGGGGACTTGAGCGATATTATGGCTCCATGGAGTAATACTGGGGGCAAGTATCCGCCAATTGAAAAGATTCAGGAAAAAGACTTTGTAAAAGGAGATATGCAGAGAATCAGACCAAATATTAGATTCAGCCCATCTATTCAAAACAGAGCTTTGGATGGCTACTTAGAATTTTGGCAAAAAATAAAGACCGGAGGTTGTGCAAATGAAGATTGTGATCATTGTAATTATTGCCAGAAAATCGCAAATCGAGCATATACCCCAAGTATTGAAAGAGATAAAGTAGTTGTTTCGAATATAACCAAGGCCCTGAAGGTGGCAAGAAGAATATGAACCGATTTTATTTTGAACCATCTTCGATATGTCAATTAAAGTGCACTTTATGTCCATCACCCTTATTTAATGAAAGAAGAAAGGGTTTTATGAATGTCGTTTCCTTTAACAAATTACTCGAAGAATCGTTTAGTCAGGAAATAATGTTTGAGGGAGACGAAGTGCATCTCTATGGCTTTGGCGAGCCTACTCTCAATGCAGGGCTTGGAAATATGATAAAAAGTCTAAAAGACAAAAAAGTGCACACCAAGATAAATACAAATGGTCTTTGGAAGGACTCTAAGACATGGGATTCTATCAGCCAAGCAGGATTAGAAAAGTGCCTTATTAGTGTTGATGGCTTGGATCGTGAAACCTATAACCAATATCGAGTTGGGGGGGATTTTGAATTGCTGATGAGAAATATAAGATATGCCTGTTCAAATTCCAGGGGCACAGAAATAGAATTACAATTTATAGTTTTTCCTCACAACTTATCACAGAAAGAGAGGTTTGAATCTTTTTGTAGGGAGATAAATGCACACACAGCAGTCATAAAAAGACCTCGAGATTGGACTGGAGCTGAAAGAAGATTGAGCGATTTAGGAGAACTTCCCTTAGAATACAAAAGAAAAAACAATATGGGCGTATGCAGATTTATAGAGGATTTTGGGATGGTTCTTTATGATGGAACACTCACAATTTGTTCAGCCGACGCCTTTGGGAGATACGCAGTTGGAAATATCTTCTCCGAGGGTCCAAATTTATGGCGGTCAGAAAGGTTTAAGGAGTTAAAAAGAAAATCTAAAGAAGGAGGGGTGAAAATATGCACATCCTGCGGCTATGGAGAGGCCTATTTAGAAAAAGTAAAACTAAAATGAGAGTATCTATAATAATCCCCACTTTATGCAGAGAGAGTTTATACCCCTTAGTGGATAGTCTATTGAAACAAAAAGTAAAATTTCATTTCGAGATAATCTTAATACCTCAATATGAATTAGATTTGTCTAGACTCAAAGATAAAAGGATAAAGATAAGATATGAGGAGCCAAGCAAAGGTTTTGCATTTTATAGAAACAAAGGTATTAAATTAAGCAGAGGAAGCATATTAGTGTTTATAGATGATGACGAATTGCCAATGAATAATGAGTGGTTAAGGACAATTGTAGCACCAATAGCAGATAAAAAAGAAAAGGTTGTAACAGCAGGAGTGGATATTCCATTGGGGCAGGGATATCTTGCGGACTCCATTAGTCTGCTTGGTTTTCCTGGAGGTGGGGCTTTAGGTTTCACTTTTCATTGGTCAGTAAATGACGGATATACAACACATCTCTGCTCAGGTAATTTGGCAATCGAGAAGAGATTGATTCTTAGGATAAGTAATTTTTCAGAAAAAATGAAATATGGAAGCGAAGATGTAGACCTCGCAAAGAGATTAGTAGAGGCTGGAATAAAAATAAAATATTTGAAAGAAGTCACAGTATTACACTCAGCAAGAGGAGAATACTTGGAGTTTCTTAAATGGAATATTCTTAGGGGAAAGTCTGCAGGAGTCTCATTGAAACAACCAATTTTAGGTCTAATAAAAAGATCATTTACCTCTGTAAGGGCAATGAAAAAAGTGGCAAAAGAGAACCCCCGATATCTGCCCGGAATGTTGTTTACCGCCCTGAGTAAGCATGTTGCACAAATCTTTGGTTTAATCATGGTGTATCTAGGAGGAGCTTATGAAAATCAATAAGTCTGAGCTGGCTATTATTATTCCTGTTGGAAATGATTGCAGAATAGAGAATTGTTTGAAATCTATAGAAAATTATGCAAACAATATCTCTGTGGTTTTAATTAACAATTCAGGGGAAAAATCAATCTCAAATATCATCTCCCGTTTCAAAAATAAAATCAATCTTAAGGTAATCCTGTCGAATTCTAAGAATATTGGTTACTTGCGCAATTTAGGCATCAGAAACTCCCAAGCAAAGGCATTTTATTTTATAGATAGCGATTGCATAATTAAGTCGGATTCGATTAAAGAAGCTCTAAATAGTATCTCAAAAAATCCTGCTGTTAGAGGATACATAAAATTTGAGGGGGCATCTAAATTATGTAAGCTGGATGCAGAACTAAGGCAAAAAAGATACGATTCTAACCCATATTTCGCATACTGCCCAAATTTACTTATTAGAAAAGACCTTTTTGATAGGGTTGGTTTGTTTGATGAGAAGTTTCGCTATGGCAGCGATGGCGAATTCGCAAAGAGACTTGTAGATTTAAAAGTGAATGTGACTTACAAACCATCTATCGAGATCATACACTATGGGCCTAAAAAAGACAAAAAAGTAATATCGACGTGGATTTCTTATGGAGAGGGTCGTTGGAGAAGATATAAAAATTCAGATATAAAAGAAAAACTAAATGGAATGTTTAAACCTATTTTACTTGATTCTAAGAAACGTCTTTCATTTAACCTTGTCGCGTTAAGTTGTCTTATTTGTAGATGGTATGGATGGGCAAAGATGGCTATCAAAGCAAATTTTATAAATAGCAAAGAGATTTAATAACATGGATAATATATTTCAACAAATAAAATACGAAGTAGCACCAATGCAAGACCTTAGAGAAGATGAAGGTCATGCAGAGACAGTAACTGCCTTTGCAATAAAACTTTCCAAACTAATTAATTGTAATGAGCGGATAGTTATCCCCGCTGCAATATTGCATGACATCGGTTATTACAAAATGGACAGCACGATTCTAAAAGATATGATGGCAGGCAATCTGCAAGAAGCCCAATTAATGGAAATAAAAGAAAGTCATATGAAAAACGGGGCTATTTGGGCTGAGAAAATATTAAAAAAACTAAAATATGATGAGAAGCTAATTCCAGCAATTGTGAATATTGTAAAAACTCATGATGTTTATGGCGGAGAAATGACAAATGAAGACAAGGTGGTGAGAGATGCGGATAAGTTATGGAGATTTTCAAAAAGGGGATTTGATTTAGATGTAAAAAGAAGGGGATGTGCCCCTTCCTTCTGGCGAGACTATCTAAAAAAAAATATAGATAAGCCAGGCTATTTCTTAACTCTTGAAGCAAAACAGATAGCTATAGAAGAACTTAAGAATAGGAGCGAAGAAAATGGTATCTAATAGAATTGATAATACGTTTATTCTGAAGTTACAAAAAGCCGAAATTCTAATAAATCGGCTTCATTGGTTTCTTCTCCCAATAGTGAAATTTTTTAATAAGCATAACAAATATCTCAAGTTAAAATATAGAGATGATAATATAAATAGATATTTTGGACTAAAATACAACCCTTTATTTGATTATCATGAAAATCTGATTGATGGTAATATGATTAATATTGAACAGGCAATTAACATATATCACTTACTATGCAGGGTTCTCGCTCTGAATATACCTGGTGACATTGTTGAGCTTGGTTGTTTTAAGGGTTCTACTGCAATTATGATGCAGAAAACCTTAGATCAGTATAAAAGTAAAAAGGAAATTTATCTATATGACGCATTTATGGGTCTTCCGAAAAAACAAAAGGAGGATGGAGATACATACTTTAAAGAGGGTTTCTGCAAAACAACAAAAGAGGATTTAATTAAAAATTATAAGAAATTCAAAGTTAAAGTACCTTATATTCACGAGGGTTGGTTCAATGACACATTACCAACACAGCTTCCAGATAAAATCTGTTTTGTTCACTTAGATGTGGATTTTTATTCCTCGACAATTGAAGGGCTTAAATACATTTATCCAAAATTATCCAATGGGGCAATTGTGGTAATAGACGATTATTGTGATCCCAAGATTCATAATGTGCATAATGTGCTTCCAGGAGTTAAGAAAGCTTGCGATGAGTTTTTTCGAAATAAAAAGGAAAAAATGAATGTGTTAATATCGGGTTCACAATCGCATGGCTACTTTGTGAAAGAATGACTAAAATAATAGAAATTACGAAAAACGAGAGACCCTTTCTCGTTCATGAATATACTCGACCTTTTTGGCAGAAGTTACAAAAAGGTTTGTGGGAACGAGAAACATTTGAAGTGTTGGATAAGTTCTTAAATCCAAACCACTTGTATGTTGATGTCGGTTCCTGGATTGGACCTACCGTTTTATATGGTGCTCAGACTGCAAAGAGATCTTATGCACTAGAACCGGATCCCGTAGCATTTGCCCAGCTCAGAGCTAATGTGAATCTAAATCCGAAGTTGGCATCCAAGATCGAGTTACATAACTATGCAATTGCTGAGAAAAATGGACAGATAAGATTGGGAAACCGCAACCAACTTGGAGATAGTATGACTGGGGTTCTTTTCGCAAACGCGCCCAATTCCTTTTTAACTGATGCCATTACGCTTGAAGAGTTTTTTGAAAGAAATGATATAAAAGACTGCAATCTTATAAAAATAGATATAGAAGGTGGTGAGGTCTCTGTAATTCCTCAATCTAAAGATTTTTTTCGAAGAACAAAAATTCCCCTCTATCTCTCTCTGCACCCACTTTGGTTTGAAGATAAAGAGAAGAATATAGAAGCAGTTATAGATGGTCTTTCCTCATATGGAAAATACTATGATAAAAATTTTACTCCAATGAGGCTAAGAGAGATCGGCGATATACTAAAAAGAGAAAAACTCTTCGAGATTATTGCGACTTCTTAATATGTGATATTTTTTTGTTCATCAAATCTAAACAAATCCACTCGCATTAGCAATCTTTAAAAGCACATTAAATTATTCATAAAAGTGAATCCGCAATCAAGATACATAAACAAAACTCAAAAAATCCACTGTTCGGACTTATATAAAACACTTGGAAGAAGGAAAGTATATCAAAAAGAACAGAAAATATACTCCACCATTTCTTAAAGTGACAACTAAAAAATCAGAAAGACAGGGGTGGTTTTTTTGAAGTCGCTACAGTTTATGTTAAACCTTCAGGAGAAATAAAAGAATATGTTTTTAGAGTTCCTATAAAAATTTCCGAAAATTTACAAGGTAACACAAGAAATTGGGATAGAATTATTATGCTGGAAGGAGATAATAAAACATTCGCAGAACTAAATGAAGAAGATCACTTAGATGTTTGGAATAAGAATTATCTTGCTATTGCCGAATCCTTTTTCATGGAACATGTAGGCCAATACACAGATATTCATTTTAGGTGGGATTTCAATCATGATTTATCAGAATGGGAAAGGATGGTAATAAGACATTCAGCTCTTTACGTTATTTCAGCAATGAAAACAATAGCTAAATTGAATAAAACAAAAGAAGAAATAATAAATTATCCATAAATTTCCACAATCCTCTCAACAATTTCTTCATCAATTTCATCTATTTCTTCACCATACAAAGGACCAGAATCAACATTATAAAAAACACTTTTCGGATTGTTGCTATGTTCAACCAACCCCAATCCATGTAATACTTCATGAATTTCCACTATAGGAAAATCATCAGAACATCCAAAAAGCACTCCCGAAGATGGAGGAGGATTTATACCATAAAAGATAATCTTAACAGAATTTATTGTGGATCCAGATTTATTTATAGAAGCCAATCCTGCCGGAATATCTTTTTTTCTTTTGGGAATTGAATTATTGCAAAAAATCAAAAAATCCGCATCTTCATTCCCTTCCTCAATTTCCTCAAAATTAAATAAACCAGTTTGGTTTTTTATAATATAAAAGGCCCTACTTACATCAGAAATCTCACATTTTCCGCAAGAACTTTTATTTTCAAAAGAATAAGTTAGATTTGAGTGATCCCATTTAATAGTTTCTTGACTATTACCAATTACCAATATGGCACCAAGAACTAAAACCACAATAATAAAAATTTCCCAATTTCCCATAAACAAACCAACCCAACCAATTTTAAAGATTATTCCAATCCGTAACCAGGAGGCCAAGCAAGACTCCTGGATGCAAAAGTAAACCTCTCATCACTAATAGCACTATTTAACCGGTACACAGTAGTCCCTTCACTAAGTTTTATCTTATCTATCTTTGTGTTAGGATTAAGAGATAAATAATCCTTTATTTCTATGTCGCCATAAGTTGCCTCAAAATCAACAACACTCTGAGCAGTCAGAAGCAAATCATACATCTCACTCTGAATATCAACTTCAAACTTATCAAAATTCCTTGTAGTATCCTTGCTAACTGTCATATCAGTATTAAAAATAACTTTAATCGCACCAGGAACAATTTGCACATCATTTAAAACAGTGCCTACTTTAACACTATATCCTTGCTTCTCATATTCTGATTTCAAATCCCTCACGCAAGAATCAGCTTTATCCAGAACTCTCGCCTCAATTTCTTCTTCAAAATGCTTCTTAATCATGGGTTGTTGAATTGCGCAGGTTTGATAATATTCAGAGCTATAACAAAGATATTTCACTTTCTCTCCTTCATAAAGAACAAATCCTTCTGGGTCAGAATAACCACCCTGTTTTGATAACAATCCAACACTTTCGTCAATAGTAGGTTGAACACAACTTTTCAAATAAGAATTTGGGGTAAATTCTCCACCAGTAACAATTTGAGCAACATTTGGAAAGTAAAAATAAACAATCGCAATGACTGCAACAATCAAAATAGCTATAATAACAAATATAGTTGCCTGACCCTCTTTATCCATGTTTATTCCAGCATATTTTTCTTTATAATCTTTATGCTTCATATTCCGCCCCTTACTTCAACAGAACATCCTCCAGGCCTATTTCCAAATTCATCTTTACACTTAATAGAATAAACTCCATC
>Ga0208375_1001128_pt1 | contig 31966 bp, 28 predicted proteins | sample RifOxyD1_FD_184038 | JGI IMG/M metagenome (GOLD analysis project Ga0208375, IMG submission 184038) | Soil microbial communities from Rifle, Colorado - Rifle Oxygen_injection D1 (SPAdes) | ecosystem: Environmental > Terrestrial > Deep subsurface > Rock core/Sediment | place: Rifle, Colorado...
TGACCAAAATTCAAATATCTAAACTAAAAGTTTTGGATTTTGAAATTGGAATTTTGAATTTGTTTGTTATTTGTGATTTGTTATTTGGAATTTCTGTGCGAAGCACATCCTCGCAAAGCGAGGGGGTTTCCCCATTCGGAAATCTCCGGATCAAAGGTTGCTAGGCACCTCCCCGAAGCATATCGTCGCCACGCCACGTCCTTCATCGCTATTTCTAGTCTAGGCATCCACCATACGCCCTTGAATTTCCTATTAGGAAATTCAAAAACCACTCCCACTTCACTTTACTTAGTAAAGCTCTATGGGATTTTAATTTAATTTCATTTACCCCGCTTAACGGGGTTTTCATCCTGCCTCATGAGACTCTTCATCTTCATTTAGCAGTTTTTCTTTTTCTCCACTTCCAACAAACAAAGACCCCTTCGACTTCGTCTCGCACTACGTGCGGACTTCGCTCAAGGCAAGCCCTCAAAAGAGAACAAGCCAAAAGCTTATCGAAAAGCGATGTCAGAGTGGTATTTTATTGTCAAAGTTCAACATATATTTTGAATTAAAAAACCGCTTCTCTTGAAGCGGGCTCAAGCCAAGCCAGAGAGTATCTTACCCTCTTCTTTGCTTTACCCATAATCGCTTCAAAAACATATGTGTGTTTAGTATACACGCTCTAAAAAAGCTGTCAACAACAAAAACGGCTTCAATTTGAAGCCGTTTTTGTTTTACGAAATTTTAATTTTATTTTGTTAAAATTATTTTTTGTCCGATACTTCTTTACTGACTCTATCAATCACTCTACCAGCCGCTTCTTGTCCTCCTAAACCAAAAGCCAGTCCCAATCCCAGTGAAAGGGCCACCACTAAACCAGTAAATATTGTTTGAACAAATCCAGAAGCAATACCAAGTTGAGAAAGAGCTACCAAGATAGCAAAAACCCAAATAACCCATTTAGTGATAGTAGCCAAAAATCCAGCCGAAGAAACTTTAGCCGCCATAGCCGAAGAAAGGACAACCTTCTTCATAGCATCGGCCACTAAACCAGCAGCGATAAGGATAAGGACGGCAACAATAACTTGAGGCAAATAATCAAGAATATCTTTCAAAAATATAGTCACTTGAGATAGTTTCAATACCTCAAGAGCTCCTACCAAAAAGACCAAAATCAAAAACCAACGAACAAGAGCTCCTAAGAAGTTGCCGGCATTTAAACCAATGCCTCCTCTATTTAGAAAATCCTCAACTCCAGCTCGACGCAAAGCTTCATCTACTTTGACCGCTTTGATGATTTGAGAAACGACCCTACCTAATAAAACTCCAATACCCCAACCTAAAAGGACTATCACGATAGCCACTACTAGATTTGGCACAAAACCAACCCCCCCGAGCCATAAATTCTTAAATGAGAGAGATAAAACCTCGCTCCAAGTATTTATTGTCATATTATTTATTAATTATTAAAACTAGTAATTACACCACAAAATATATACTATTTGAACATATTTGCCAATAAAAAATGTGGATATCCCACTAGGTTACAAATTTAATTTATTGATGATTTTTTTGTGAGGATAATCCAAAATATCTCGAGCTAGTTTATCAAATATTGAGTATCTATAATTAAATTCTGAAGTTTCAAAAATTGCATAACGAATTTCTTTACCTACTTCTGATTCAATCGTCTTCACAGTATTGTCCAACTGATTTTGTTTTAAATTGTCTCCCACCACAAGCAAATCTACTCGGCTATCATTATTTTTGATGAAAATGCCAGCCACAATCAAAAGTTGAATCTTACCTGAACGAGATATTTTTTTGACCATCTCTTTGTAATTGAAAGGGCTGATATTAGAGAGAAAAGTTTTTACTGCTTCTATATAAGGAAACTTATAATCCAATGTCCAACCATTGGTTCTTTTTTTAAAAGTTTGTATTCTTCTATTTTTTTGTCTTCTAATTTCTTTGATGTAAGATTTCTGTCTAAGAAAATTTATTTTTTCTAAATTTAATATCTCTTTTCTAGTCACCGCTCGAGAAACTTTAGCTCTCTCCCCTGCTTCTGACGCATCAAAGACAGTTTCTGGATTAAGCAAAAATAGCTTAATAAGCTTTACTTTAGCCGCACTGCCAAATAATTTTTCTAAGATATCCATGACCGCATTCTACCTTATTTATATTATTATTTCCAAATGTTGCCAAAATTTATATATCTGGTGTTATATCAAAAAACTCCCTATGGGGAGTTTTTTGATTTTTTTAACTATTTTTCCTCCTTGGCAGAATTTTTCTTTGTGGGAAAAATTCTGCACCTCCGGAAAAATTAGTTTGAATTAAAATTACTTCAAACTAATTTTTCCTCCGGCTTCCTCTACAGCTTTTTTCAAAGCTTCAGCATCTTCTTTTTTCATATTTTCAGCCAACATAGTTGGAGCGGCATCTACTTTATCTTTTGCATCTTTAAGACCTAGAGCCAAAACTTCTTTAACCGCTTTAATGACTGCAATCTTGGTAGCCCCACTATCTACTAACTCTACATTGAAAGTTGATTTTTCTTCCTTCGCCTCGCCGGAGCCATTGGCGGAAGCGGGAGCAGCAACTGCAGCCGCACTCACACCAAACTTATCTTCAAATACTTTTACTAATTCATTTAGCTCAAGTACTGACATCTTTTCAATTTCTTCTACAATTTTCGCAAACTTGGCAGGCACTTTAGCTTCCTTTGGCTCGCTAGAGCTTTCAGCGGAAGCGGCAGCTTTAGTTTCCTCTGCAGGCGTAGCTTCAACTTTTTCTTCTTTAGCTACAGCTGTATCTTTTTGTTTTTCGTCCATAATATTTTAATTAATTTTAATTTTTTGGAAAATTTTTGAAGCATGTATTTTGAAATGCCTTGCGAGGCTGACGAGCCGAGCACGAGGAATTTTCTAGTAAGAAAATATCCGTGCATTTCAAAATATGTGCTGAAAAAATTTTCAAATAACTACTAATTTTTCTTTTCTGCTATCGCATTCAAAGCAATAGCAAACCTTTGAATTGGAGAATTGATGATATTTACAAACATACCACGCAATACATCAAGCGATGGTATAGTAGCGATGCTAAGCATATCTTTTTGTGATTTATATTCCCCATCAAAAATACCCCCTATAATAGAGACTTTACCTCCAAGTTCTTTTTGAAAACCATAAATACTTCTAGCGGGAGCGATCAAATCTTCACCAAAAGCTAAAGCAAACTCTCCTTCTAAAACAGGTCTCTCTCCTTTTATGTCGGCATTATCCAAAACTTTTTTAACCAAAGTTTTTTTAGCAACGACATAACCAACATTTTCATTCCTCAAAGATTTCCTTACATTATCGGCTTCTTTGACCAGTAGTTTATGAAAGTTCACAAACACCGCCGATTTAGACTTTTTTATTATGTCTTCCAAATTAGCTACTATCTCCTTTTTCTTTTCTTTTGTAATTGCCATACAGATAAATTTACAATTTTTAATTTTCACATCGACCTTTTCGGGCATTAAAAAAAGCCCGATTCGGCTTTAGAAACTCCTATGCAGGAACTTACGAAAATCCTTCTAGACCTTTCACTTTATTCGGAGGTTCTTTCAGAATCTTCGGCCTACAGTCTTTGAAGCCGTTAATTAGAGAATACTCTTTTTATAAACTTTGTCAACCTCACAAACACCCCTTCTTTTTTAGGAACTTCATAAATAATATTTTCAGTAGAACTGGATAAAACTTCTAAAATTGGCTCTGCAGATTCAATAAAATCATCTTTTACTTCCCCAGAAAAACTTAATGATACTTCTTTGGGTATTGGAGAATTCTCTACCACAAGATTAGCGGCAATAGCTTTATTAACCAAAGAGTAGGCCTGTTTTTGTATATCTTCCATTTGCAGTGATATTTCTCCAAGATTTGTTTCTTTTACATCAGGAACAGAAAAAACTTCTTCCCCTAAATAATTTTTAAGAGAAAGACCCATACTATTGTCATAACCTTTCAACTTTAAAAGACTTTTATCAAATTTAACTGAAGAGTTTGGTAAAATAATAGTGTTGGGCTGAAATACAAACCCCTTGCCACCATTTTCTATTTTCCAATTAAAAAGATTTATTTCTGTATTACTTTTATTTAAAATTTCCAAATATTGACCCTTATCTAAAACTTCAATATCTGAATTTATAACTTTAACTTTAAAACGACTAACTGAAAAAATCTCTCCCACTTTTGCACTTAAAACTACCACATAATCTCCCGCATATTTATAGGTATGACTAACCAATGGTCCAACTCCGACATTTCCGTCACCAAAAGACCAATTTAAATTTGGATTAGCTTTTGTGGTATTTTTCTTCATAGTTGCTTGAAACCAAATAGGACTACCCGGAGAAGTTGTTCTGTCATTCCCAGCCATAATTTCCAATTGAGAATTAAGTGAAGAAACATTTGTGGTGCTGTCTCCAGAAGATGAGTTTGATGAAGTTGATTGATCGCTTGAAATCCCTAATACTTCTCCTGAAGAATCATCTTCTGGTAAATTTTGAGAAGCATCAGAAGAAATTATTATCTGTTGAGTGACACTCCATTCTTGAAGTGTCTCTCTCCCCCTTGCATTAATAATGATTGTAAAATTACCTTCAGAAGAATCGCGATAATAAAAAGTTCTGTTAGCAGTATTTTTACTCATATAAGATGTGGCTGGATTGCCAGTACTTCCTAAAAACTCTCCTGACGGAGAGCTTGAGGTAAATTCCAAATCTATAGTTTCCGGAGTTTGAAAAGAATTTCCACCGGAATCTTGAGCTTGAATAGTCATCGGTCCCGAAAGAGTGTTTGGTTTTATAGATTGAGGGTCAGTAGTAAAAACAATTTTTTCTACACCAGCAGCATAAGCAGAGGTGGCATATATTATAAAAAGACTAATCGCAATAATGATTAAAAAACCTAAGGTAAACTTAAAAAAACTTTTGTTGAAATATCGCATAAATTATTTATTTATAATCATTGGAGGATTTTGGTGTTTGAATTTTTTAATAGTCAAATTAATAAGTTTAGCTAAAAGACAGCCAGTGATGCTTGCAAGAATAGGTATATAAGTAAGCATTACATTGTCGTAGAGATAAAATAAAACAACAGGAACTAAAAGCACAACTATCCATTTGTTTTTATTTCCTTTTCCGAGCAATTCAAATATAAAAGGAACAAAAAATACGTAAGCAAAAAATAACCCAGCTATATACACTACAGTCTCTTGATCAATCCCCAATAAAGAATAATCATATTGTGGTACAAAATAATCATACCAACCACCAAAATAAGAAGCTGTGGCTAAACTTATCACTAAAACAAATATAAATAATAAAATGTTGTTTTTCATACTTTTTAATTATCTATTAACCATTCCAAATCATATTTAATAATATTATACGCTTGTTCGTTTATTTTGTCCTTCTTATATCCATTTAATTCTAAAAGTAACGCCCTGGCCAAATTTTTATCTACTCTACTTTCTAACTTTTTTATTCTTTTATTTTTTTTATTTTTATCTTCAACTTTATCTATTTTATTTTCTACTTTAATTATTTTTTCTACTTGTTTAATGAGTCTGTCTCTCACTTTTTTATCTTTTATCCAACCCAAATCATAAGCTCCATTTATATCATTTATCAAAATCTCTAGAGTAACCTCTTTTTCTGTTTCCAAATCTTGCGGATTATTGTTATCTACTACCACATTAAAATCCGTGATTTGATCTGGTGTTGTAATGCCCACCATTTCATTACTTGTAGCAAACTCATCCGAGATAAAGCTGGTTACAATACCATATCTGCCTCCATCTTCAGTACCTTGTACTTCTATCTTGTACTCTCCATCCAACGGATTAGGAATAGTTATGTATTCGTCATCATTATTATTAAAACCTGAATAAAATGCTCCCAGTATTTCATTATATTCTTCGCCTGTTTCAAAATTCTTGCCGATTCTCTTACCATCAGGTTCTGTTACCACAACATCTATTGGTGATTGTAATTGTATTGAAAATATTTTTTCTATTGGACTTAAATATATAACAGAGTCTGATACTTTATCAGTTAAAATATTAAATATCCTTGAAGATGTTTCCCTTGGTAACCTAAGATGACTAACTCCATTCCATTCTTCATTTGATATAGAATTATCTAAAGTAGCTCCGTAAACTGTCACAGTTCCATCTCCAATTCCTAATTCAAAATTATCTGCTTCTCCATGAACCCATTTTTCAGAATCGACACTTGGAACAACTATTATCTTATTAATGCTATTATTCCCAGTATTACCAATAATGTTGGTAATTTCTACTCCAGAATTTAATAAATTAGAAATGTTGTTATCTAAGCTCTCGAGAAAAATGTTTTGCGGGTAGTTACTTGGATATTGTCTAATAATTCCAGTATCTTTGTCTTTCAAATAATCAAAGATTGGTAATAATTCTTGAACTGAAGATACTGGGCGATTATGAATATAACTAAACAGGCTAAGATAAAAATTTGAAAGAGCTTCTTTTTTAAAATATAATTCAATTAAGCTATCCACAGTTCCTGGAGGAAACTCTCCCCCTTCCCATTGTAAGTAAGCTTTCTGTGACCCCTTATGCGGAGTTCCCAAGAAAATAAGTTGGTCAACATCATTTTGATATTGACCAGATTGAATATATTGACGAGCAACCAATCCGCCCATTGAATGCGCGACAATATCCACTTTTGAGCAATCAATGTCCGCTAAAGCGGCCGCGGAGCAGGACGCTTTAACTTCGGCGATTTTATCCTTCAACAAATTAGCAGTAATGACATTTGAATCCCGCCATTCGTAAGGAAACGGGAAAAGGTCTTTATTTTTTTCATAACCATTTGCTTCCAGCGTAGCGATCAAATCATCGTATGTGTGTAAAATCGGGTCAATTACAAGCTCACCATTCTTATAAGCACTCCCCATAATCCCCGGGATGATAATGACCGGATTGATGGATTGTGGTTGTGGTTCACTGCCTGAAGGTTCGGTCAGAAATGGTTTGTATAGCACATTTTCACTTACAATGTCGCCAGTGCCAGTAGGGGTAGTGGTTGATATGTCTTTCGGTCCATCGCTACTGCCCCACCAATTATTTCGTGCATCAATTATTTGAAGCGGACGAGTTTCCCACCACCATCCCAAATCCCTACCGCTTTCATTATAAACAGCCCAACCTGTATTGTTATAAATATTGGATTGAGAAATTGTTATATCACCCCCACGAGACCAAATACCATAATCTCCATTTGCAAATTCACTGTGACTTATGGTGGTAGTTCCCGCATCTTGATAAATGGCTGCACCCCCATTACGCTCAAAAAGCGAATTTGAAACTGAAAATTCAGCCCCCCTATCATATATGGCAGCGGCCACCCCCAGCAAATATTCGCTATTGTAGTTATAACCGCCATATTTTAAAACAACATTATCAAAATCCACTTTTGAGCCGTTTTCAAGAAAAATGGCATTCCAGTTTTTGGGAGCGGGAATTGTATTTTCACCATCTCCATTTGTATCTCCACCTATAGAATCATCTCGGAGAGATGTGATATAAATCTTTTTTTCAGGTGTACCTTTAGCAATTAAATTTCCATAAACCACAATATTGCCAGAAGAATAATAGTCGTTCATTTTCAGTATCGCACCGGGCTCAACAGTGAGAGTGCCACCAGCTTCAATATTTAGATGACTAACTATAAATGGTAAATCTCCACTATGGAAAATTGAATTGTTTGTAATAACCCCATTTATTTCAAATCCTCTGTTGGTTTGATCGTCACTTGTGTTTCCGCTATGAATGAAATTTTTTGAAGCGTCCACATAAGCAGTTCTTTTGTTGTTTAAGAAAGTGTTATTTAAAAGTGTTAATGGCTCAAAACCTATAGCATAAATACCATATCCCGCGCTATATCCGGTACTATCTATATTATCTTTAATAACATTGTTGAAAATTGTAGAAGTACCAGAATCAACGCGGATTCCCCATACATTATTTTCAATAACAGAATTACTAACAAAAAGAGTCCCCCTTTTATTATAAATTCCAGAACCAACCGACATCACTCCTCCTCCACCGTTGTTTATAATTTTATAATTATCGTAAATATTTGAATTCCTGATATTGAGTATGCCACCATCATTTTCTATACCAATGAAATCACCATAACCATAACCATAACCACCATACCCAGCATATGAAATATTTACATAATCAAAATCACCTTCTGAACCTTCTTTAAAATACAGTCCCTGCCACTCACCAGGAATACTGACACTTGGGCCACCACCATCTGTATCACCCCCAACACTGTCATCCCAAAATGAAGTGAAAATAATAGGGGCTTCATTTGTGCCATGAGCTACAAGATTACCGAGTATACCTTGTCCTAACATTCCAGTATTTTTAGCTTTTATAATAGTGCCCGGTTCAATAGTCAAAATCGTTCCAGAAGCAATAGAAAAACTGCTATCAATGATATAAACACCACCTGATGGTGACCATACGGTGTCAGTTGAAATCGGACTAGAGATGATAGTATCAGCCAAAGCAAAACTAGGTAAACTCAAGAAAATAAACAACAAAATCAGAAAAATTTTCCATCTCATAACCTAATTTTAAAATTTATAACCCAATAATATCATTCAATTAATCATCAAATATCTCTTCACTTGTGGATAACTAAATACAAGGACTCTCCTTGTATTTTTTTAGGTATATTTTTCAAGGTTATTTTTAAATGAAATCCAAAAATTAATAAATTGATCAAAATCATTAGAAAACTTAAAATACTCAGGAAAAGCAATTTTATTTAAGATACTAGATTCTAGTCTATTATCACCGATATAATCTACATAACTTGAATTTTTATAAGAATTTAAAAATTTTCTTGATTGTTCAAAATCTTGAATACCTTTTTCTTTCCAATCCTTATCTACAAGTTTTATTGGATTTAAATGTATATATGAAAAAAGATATTTTAAGTATTCGTCTCTGGTAACATGTTGGGCTTTAAATGGTCCTTGAAACAATACTCCACTTCTATTATATTTTTTATTAAAATACATAGAATATGCTGTTAATAATTTTTTCATAAAATTACTAACACCAAAATCATTTTTTGATCTTATTAATAAATGAAAATGATTGGGCATTAGACAGTATGCGCCAATATCCACAATTGTCTCATTTCTATCATAAGTAAACCTTTCTTTTTTGGGTATTAATCTGAACACTATTCGTTCAGTAGAATTAAATAAATATAAAGACTCTAAAAATCTTTGATAATCACCTGCGTTGTTAAAAATAACTCTTTTATCTGTCCCTCTATTGTATATGTGAAAATATTCTTCTGGAGCAAAATTTATTCCCCTTTCCATATTTAAATATTATATAAATATTACAGTATTTATACAAGGAGAGTCCTTGTATTTTAATATGTTGAGGAATATGGATAAAACAAAAAACCACCCGAGGGTGGTTTTTTGTTAGTCATCCTTATGTTAAACCTTTCGGTAAAGCATAAGGTTCACAAGAGACTAAATTTAACTTAAGGGAAGCTTATATCAGATGTTCTCCATTCAGTCAAACCAGCCATAAAGGTGGTTGATTGAATAGCACCAGAAGAAGCGGGTGCCCAGTTGACCTTCTCAAGTCCTACAGCGTATAGACCTGAATCAACAACAGCTCCAGCTGCTGTTCTTCCAGGTACGAGGTAGGTAACTTCGATATCAACGGAGCTACCTTCTGCCAAAGTACAAGTCTGTGCCGGAGTAGAGTCAACACAAGTCGTAGAAATTGTGTAAGACGATGAAGTAGCATTGTTTACACTACTTGCCGCACCACTACTATACAACTTGAAGCTGTTTGTAGCGCCAGTCATAGAGAACACTGGACCTTGTGTAGCATCTGAAGTAGAAGCCACTTTACCAAGATAGAGGTCAGCTCCAAGCGCTTTAACTCTAACATTAAATTTAGCAGTCAAAGTGGAGGTGCTCAATAGGTTTGTAGCTGAACTTTGTGGTACTCCAGGGGCTGTAACTGATTTGGATAGCAAAGTTATCTCTGGACCAACATTTCTGATGGTAATTGTTTTTCCATCTGCAGAACCAGTTGGAGTGACAGCTGTGCCAGCAGAGTTTTCTGCGGTAGTGTCAGCAGCATCGGTGCTTGCAACAAATGTATCAGCAGCCAAAGCAGCATCTACAATGTCAAACTTAACTGACAAAGTCTTGGTTGTATCTTTAGAGACAGTCCAATCAATATCAGAGAAGGTTGCAGTTCCGGCTGTAGCTGAAGTTCCAGCAACAGACGCTGAACCTACAAGAGTTGAACCATCATAAAGATAAGCGGTAGATGATGTAGCAACGCTTGCTCCGCCTCGAACAATATCAAGAACGAAATCAGTAATCATTACATCATCTTTTTCTGCTTTGAAGTCAATTCTTGCAACTTCCAATCCATCACACTCATCACTATCTGTACCTGATGTACAAATAACTTGTTGAGTAGCTGGAGTAGCGGAATTGAGAGAAATTGACAAACTAGCAGAATCTACGAGATCAGCTGTAGAAGAAAAGGTGCGAGTAAATCCTGTTGAAGGACCGTATTGGTCAATACCAGCTCCATCTACACCACGAACTCCGTTTTCTTGAATACCAATAGACCAGCTATCGCCGTCATAAGTTGAATCCCAGCTAGATCTAGCATCAAGAGCAATGTAAAGCACTTTTGCGTCACCAGCAGGAACAACATAATTAAATCCGGCAAGAGTTATAAAGTAATCACTGCCATCTTTAATCACAGTAGTGCTGTTGAGGTCTGAAGAAGCAAGTACATTTGAATTTTCATCCAAAACATAGATTTTTTCAGCAATCTTGGTGTATACCAAGTTGTCACCTGTGTTAGTGATAGAGTCCAAGTCAACCTTGATTCTCTGAATAGACATATCTGAAGTCTTTGGTTCAAGTTTGATACCAAGAACTTGCTTCATACTATCACCCTCGTAAAGCTTCACACCGGAAGCTGGAGAAGGATTGAGAGAAACAGTGACTGTGCCTTCTACTCCAGGAGTAGTGATACCACCAGTTGTAGTACCTCCAGTGGTTGTGCCGCCAGTTGTGCCGCCAGTTGAAACATTCAAGGCGTTAACATTGGCTCTAGTTATAGGACCAAAGTAACCAACAGCAGGAGTGATTCCAACTGAAGCTTGATAACTAGCTACAGCTGCTTGAGTCAAAGGACCAAAGTAACCATAAGCTACACCGGCTGGCATTTGAAGGTAACCCTTTCCAACTAAGAATTGTTGAAGAGAAGTAACATCAGCGCCAGTGCTTCCTAAAGTGAGATCAGTGTTGTATTGAACAGCTGTTCCCATTGAAGCAGAACCGCTACCAGCGATTTGTGCTTGAAGTTGAGCAATCATAGCAAGTAAGCTATTGATTTGAGCTGTAAGTTCAGCAGTAGTTTGAGCGGAAGCAGGAACTGCAACCAAACTCAAAGCCATTGTGAAAGCTACAGCAGTCGCGAACAATTTTTTTGAATTAAACATAATTTGAATCTATCTAAAACTTCGTTTATTTTAATTTTTTGAAGTTTACAGATAGTTATAATTAAGTAAGTCTTTTAACTTTACAGATAAAATACTTACTTAAACTAATAATAAACTAATAACAATTTTAACTAATCTTATGGTTTCTGTAATCGACAAAAAACCATAAATTTAGTAACACAAGAATTTTACCGTTTTAAAGCAACACTTGCAAAGCAAGGTGTGGATAAAACAGTGTGTTTAAGTATTGCATAATTTGACACATAGGTCAATTACAAAATAAATAACTTTCCTTGAATTGAATCAAGGGTATTTTCTAGGAAATAAATTTTCTAAAAAAATATCCTTGATTCAAGTAAATCATTGTATATTTCTCTTATATTATAGAATATTTACTCCATCTTCTCTCTCCCATCTTCTTTATTTTGCCTTCTTTTATGAGAGAAATAAGTTCTCTTTGGATAGTTTTTTCACTACAACCAGTGATATTTCTTGCTATGTCTTTTATACTAACATCATTATGTCCTTTAATATATTCTAATATCACGCTTTTTCTTAAATCTTTTCTCTTGTGTCCGTTATTATTTTTTTGAGATTTAATTTTATTATCTCCATTTACATAAACCTCACCGGCTTCGTTATTTTCATTTAGTTTAGATTGAATTTGGGTTATTGATTTTTCTAAATAATTACCCATATTTGAAATAGTAGATTCACTAAAGATACCTTTTACTGAAGTATTTTTGTTGTTTTCAAATTTTTCAGAAAATTTACTAAGTTCTAAAATAAAAGTTTGAAATTCTTCTCTTAAAATATCGCCATTCATTTTTGAAACCAAACCAGAAATACTAGCGATATCTAACATTGACATTAGTTCTAGAGAATTTTTTTCAATATCAGATATTAATTTTTTGGCACCATAAAAATCAAAGTCTTTTAGTTTGACAGACATAGAGACAAGGTCAAGAGCCAGTTTTTTTATCTTTGTCTCTAACTCTCCCTTTTGGTCCATAACATTAGAAATCATAAAAACGGCTGCTGCCAATCGATAAGATTTATTATATATATCATTAAAATCAGTGTTTTTTGGAATTATTTCGTTCATATTATTGTGAGATATTTACAAGATATAAGACAGTATTTTGAACATTATTTTGTCCTATATATTTTATCTGTCCTTTATATTGTATCTTATCGGACTAAAAAAGTCAAGGGGAATATTTTTGACTTTATGAATTAAGGATATTCTGTCTTTTATGGTAAGTCAAGCTAAACGACCAGAAAATATCAAATCCCCTGTCTAAAATAAGTCAGTAAAAAATTATGTTATTATATTTAGGTATGACAAGAAAATATACCAAAAAGAAAAGTAGTATTAATTCTGAACCTAATAGATTGCAAGAAGACACTATGTCTTGGATATTTGCAGTATCATTTTTCGTCTTATTTATTATCTTTATATTGGCTCCACTGGAAATGGCTGGTGGTGTCGGAAATAAAACTTACGACATCCTGAAAATTTTATTTGGATTGGGATATTTTTTACTACCAACACTTTCTATATTGCTATCCATCTCTTTTGCAAAATCTATAAAACATTCATTTGGCACTACTAAAATTATTGGCTCTACTTTATTTTTCCTTTCCTCTTTGGCTTTACTTGATTTAACTTTTATAAACAAAGGGGGTGTAGTTGGAAACATTCTCCATAAACCCCTAGTAAAATTTTTTGATGTATATGTAACTTCTGTAATCCTTGGAGCTCTCGCCGTCATCGGAGTGATGATTATTTTTGATACAGCCATAAATTTTTCCACCCTATTAGATATATTTAAGAAGAAAAGAGATGACGAAGAAGAATATGAGGAAGAGAAAGAGATAAAAGTATTGGACAATACAGAAACAGACAAAATAGATTCTAGGATAAAAACTTCTCCTATAATGATATCCAAAAAGAAAGAGTCTTTAGCGGAAGATGATGATGGACTTGGGATACGCAAAAATATTATTTCCTTCAAAGAATTCAATCCGCCCCCCCTCTCTTTATTAGAAAGAGATAAAGGGAAACCAGAAGTTGGAGATATCAAAGCAAACTCAAACATCATTAAAAGGACGATGCAAAACTTCGGCATTATCGTAGATATGGACGAAATATCTATAGGTCCCTCCGTTACCAGATATGCTTTGAAACCTGCTGAAGGAGTCAAACTTTCAAGAATATTGGGACTTCAAAATAATTTAGAATTAGCATTGGCAGCTCATCCGGTGCGTATAGAAGCTCCTATTCCCGGCAAATCTTTGGTTGGTATTGAAATACCAAACAATGTCAAAACTATGGTTGGGCTCGGCTCTCTTTTATCTCAAACTGGTTATGCCAATGCCGGAAAAGCTTTGACTTTAGCACTAGGTAAAAATATTTCTGGAGGTTCTGTTTTTGCTAATTTAGCTAAGATGCCTCATCTACTTATAGCCGGAGCGACAGGCAGCGGTAAATCAGTGACCATCCATACTATTGTCAATTCCCTTCTTTTCCGTAATTCACCAGAAAATTTGAAATTTATAATGATTGACCCTAAAAGAGTTGAGCTTACACAATACAACAAAATCCCACACCTTCTAACCCCCGTCATCACCGATGCTAAAAAAACGATTATGTCACTTAAATGGGCATCTAAAGAAATGGACAGAAGATACGATATATTAGAAAAAAGCAAAGTGAGAGATATTGAGTCTTATCATAAAAATATTTTATCTCCCGCAGTAGAAGCATTCAAAAAAACAAAAGAAGGAGAAGTGCCTGACTTGATGCCATATATAGTGATAGTCATAGACGAGTTAGCCGACATAATGCAGGCTTACCCAAGGGAGCTTGAATCGGCCGTCGTCCGCCTAGCTCAAATGAGTAGAGCCGTCGGAATACACCTTATACTTTCTACCCAAAGACCAAGCGTCAATGTCATCACCGGACTTATTAAGGCAAACATCCCCGCCCGTATCGCCCTCCAAGTGGCTTCTCAATTTGATTCAAGAACTATTTTAGATACAGCCGGAGCTGAAAAATTATTGGGGGCTGGAGATATGCTTTATACTTCTGGAGAAATGTCTAAGCCCGTCCGACTTCAGTCTGCTTTTATATCGGAAGGAGAGGTCAAAAAAGTGGTAGATTACTTTATTAAAAATACGGAAGAAGAACCTTCAACCGAGATAGATATGGAAGCCGACCATACTAAAAATGTTATTTTTGATTCAATGGCTGGCGGCGAATCAGAAGATGATTTGTATGAAGAAGCCAGAGAAATAGTCATTCAAGCGGGCAAAGCTTCCACTTCATACTTACAAAGGAAATTGCGTATCGGTTATGCCAGAGCAGCTAGACTAATAGATATCCTAGAAGAAAATGGGATAGTTAGCGAAGGTGATGGAGCCAAACCAAGAGAGGTTCTTATAAAAAATGATAATAATTTTGAAGAAAATAATGAAATAGAAACAAAAGATGACGAATTATAAATTTGAACGCGGTTTTAACATAAGACGCTTTGTAATTATTCTTTCGGTTATTTTACTCATCTCTTATGGAATATTCAATGCGAGAAACTTAATAATCGGGCCGATTGTAGAAATATACTCTCCGACCCAAAATATGGAAACCCGAGAAAACTTGTTGATAATAAAAGGTAGAGCCAAAAATATTACTTTTTTAAGTTTAAACTCAAAACCAATATTTGTTGATATGGAAGGACTATTTGAAGAAAAATTGCTGCTTTCCCCCGGGTCTAATATAATAGAAATCAAAGCCAAAGACCGTTTTAAAAAAGAAGTTATTAAAATATTAAAAGTATATTATAAACAAAATGTAGCTACTTCAACTTCAGAGGTAGAAGAAATTAACCAAATTTAATATGATTAAAAAAGGAAAAAAAGATGAAACAACCTCCGAAGGAGAAATAAAGACAAAAGAAAACAAGACTGATGTGTTAGACACCATAAAAGAAATCAAAACCAAATTTGGAGACGACGCCATTATGATGCTGGGTGAAAAACCTCACGTAGATGTAAACGCCATCCCTACCGGCTCTCTTGGATTGGACAACGCTCTTGGTGTCGGCGGAGTTCCTAGGGGCAGGATTATAGAAATATTTGGACCAGAATCAAGTGGCAAGACTACTCTCGCCTTACACATCATTGCTGAAGCCCAAAAAAAAGACGGGGTTTGCGCTTTTATAGATGCCGAACACGCGATGGATCCAGAATATTCTCACAAACTTGGAGTAAAAATAGACCAACTTCTCATTTCTCAACCAGACAACGGAGAACAAGCTCTTGAAATAGTAGATTCATTGGTGCGTTCCGGCAAATTAGATGTGATAGTGATAGACTCTGTCGCCGCCCTTACTCCCAAAGATGAGATAGAGGGAGATATGGGCGCCCACCATGTAGGTAAACAGGCGCGCTTAATGTCTCAAGCTTTGCGCAAATTAACCGCTATCGTAGCCAGATCAAAAACTGTGGTCATATTTATAAACCAAATAAGAATGCAAATCGGAGTAATGTTTGGCAATCCAGAAACTACACCCGGAGGTAAAGCTTTAAAATTTTATACCAGCGTTCGACTAGATATAAGAAGGATTGCTCAAATAAAAAAAGGTGAGGAAGTAATGGGTGGTAGAATAAGAGTAAAAGTAGTCAAAAACAAAGTGGCTGCTCCATTTAAACAAACCGAGTTTGACTTGATGTATAATGAAGGCATCTCTAAAGAAGGAGAAATGCTCGCTCTAGGAGAAAAATTTAAAATTATAGAAAAATCTGGTTCCTCTTATAAATATAATGGTGAATCTCTCGGTCGTGGGTATGATGCCTCTCGTATCAAACTCAAAGAAGACAAAAAACTCTCTGCCGAAATCCTTAAAGAAATAAGAAGTAAACTAAAAGAAGTATAAAAAAATAAATTTGATTTTATGGCTTAAATAGGTTATATTTTAAGCTATGTTAGATTACAATCAAGTCACAATCGGTAAAATCATTATATATAATGGAGAGCCGTGGGAAGTATTAGCTTCCCATGTTTTCCGCAAACAACAAAGAAAGCCGGTCAATGCAACCAAATTAAGAAATCTTATAACCGGCAGAATGACGGAAAATTCCTTTCATCAATCAGAAAAAATTGAAGAGGCAGAAGTAGAAAAACAAAATATAAAATTTATCTATGCTCAAAAAAATGAATATTGGTTCCACGAAGATGAAAACCCCTCAAAAAGATTTGCATTAACAGAAGATAAGATAGGGACAGGTGCAAAATTTTTAAAAAAAGACTCTGTGGTCCAAGCGATGCTCTTCAATGAAAAAATAGTGGGAGTTAAACTTCCTATCAAAATGGAATTAAAGGTGGTAGAAGCCCCTCCTGCCATTAAGGGCAACACCGCTCAGGGAGGCAATAAAGTTGTAAAACTTGAAACCGGTGCCACAGTCAACGCTCCCCTTTTTGTTAACGAAGGAGACACTATCGTTATCAATACTGAAAACGGCGAGTATGTGTCGCGAGTGTAGGCAAGCAAGAACAAATGTTCAACACCGAGTGTTTAACATTTTGACATTTTTATCTGCTCAAATATGGAAGCAAGGCCATAAAGCGGGCGCGTTTGATGGCAACAGAGAGTTTTTTTTGAAATTCAGCAGAAACTCCGGTTTTTCTTTTGGTTAAAATTCTAGCATGAGGATTTATAAATTTTTTTAAGAGCTCTGTATCTTTATAATCCACATATTTAATACCGTTTTGTTTAAAGTAGCAATTTTGTTTATTTGTCATATTTTTTTAAAATTGAAAATTATAAATTGAAAATTTTTAGAATGGAATATCCTCCGAATTAATTTCTTCCTCTGGATATTCTATAGCTGGAGCTTCAGTTTCTTTACTTTTTGATTTATCTCCATAATCTTTTTGTTCATAAGAACCAGACGAAGTGGCTCCGCTTTTAGGACCAAATTGGATTCTATCAGCCACGATCTCTGTCCTATATCTTTTGGTGCCATCCCCCGCCTCCCAACTCCTTGTCTGAATCCTGCCTTCCAAGAAAACACCAGAACCTTTATTAAGATATTGTTTGACCAGCTCAGCTTGCCGACCAAAAACCACGATATTGTGATAATCAACTGATTCTTGTTTGGCTCCTTCTTTGTCTTTCCAAACTCTATTAGTGGCAACAGCAAATTCACATACTTGAGAACCAGATGGTAAAGATTTCAATTCTGGATCTCTAGTTAAATTACCGTAGATAAGAGCTTTGTTGATATACATATTATTAAATTTTTAATTTATAATTTTTTAATTTTCGTCCTGTCCGACTTCATCATTTAAATGAGCTTCATTAACTAGTTCATCAATGCTTTTATCTAATTCTTCTTCAGAAACGGCTATTTTTTCAACCGAAGGACTCTCTACTGTAGGAATACTCTTTTCTTCTCTGTTTTCATCTCTTTTTGAGACTGGGTACTTTGGAACACTCATAGTATTTTCTCTAATAGTTTTGACAATAATGTGTCTCAAAATATTTTCATTATTCTTGAAACCATCATCTATCTTCCCCACCAAATCAGGAGTAGCTTCAAATTTAACCCAACCAAAATATGCCTTGCTAAAGATTACATACTTAATATCTATTCTCTTTTTTATATCGTAAGCCAGTTGTCTAATCTTAGGAAATTCTTCCGAAACAACCATACCTCCGTCTTTAGTTATTAAACTTTGGAGACTGCTTACCACTTCCTCTAACTTTTCTTCTGGGACTGTAGGTAATAAGTGAAAACCTACCTCATACACCTGGGACTCTTCTATATCTTCTTTCATAAATTTATTTTACGGGTGGGCCGCGTTTGGCGCGGTAGAGGCAATTAGAATAAATGCGCCTCTGACCCGAACAGAACTACTTTAACACAATATGCATAAAAACACAAAATAGCTTCTTTATAAAAAACCAAAATACAAAATACAAAAAAGCTACAGAGCGAGTCTCGCTTGTTGAAAATTTTGTATTTGTTTTTTGAACACTAATTACAGACCAGAAATCAAAATATGTTACTTCAAGAGCATTATCCTTATGGCTTAACGCAGAAGCAATACTATTTTGATTTCTGGATTTACTTTATAAAAACCCTCTTAAAATTCTCTAACATTTGGTCATTTAATACCTCCACACTCTCTCCTCTTATTTCTGCCAGTTTTTTTATAACTTCAACCACATAAGTTGGCTCATTTCTTTTTCCTCTAAATGGTATCGGCGCAACCCATGGTGCATCTGTTTCTGCCATTATGGAATTGATTGGTAAAAATTTTATCACTTCATCATAGTCATGAGTAAAGGTAACCACTCCCGTAAAAGACATACTAAAACCTAAATCCAAAAATCTTTTAGCCACTGACACATCTCCAGCAAAAAAGTGAACATTGCCATTCAGCTTTTCAGCTTCAGGACCTTCGGCCTTTTTATAACTTTCTAAAATACTTAAAGCGTCATCATAAGCTTGTCCTGAGTTTGCCGAATGGGCGTCTCTTATATGGAGCATCAATGGTTTATCATATTTTATAGCAAATTCAATTTGTTTTTTAAAAAGCTCTTTTTGTTTTTCTTTTTCTGATTTATCTTCCATTCTAAAGTAATCTAGTCCACATTCACCGATAGCGACCACTTTAGGATTTTTTACTAATTTTTCAAAATATCCATCCGGAGAAAAGTCTGATAATACTGTTTCAAGAGCATTATCCTTATGACCTAACGCAGAAACAGTATTATTGGACTTTTCTGTTAAACAATTAGGATGCACACCAATACACGCCCAAACATTTTCGTTTTGCTCCGCTATTTCAACCGCTTTTTTTGAGCTCTCCAAATCTGCTCCAATAGTAATAGCCCCCATCTCCATTTCTTTCATCCGCGTCAAAACCTCTTCTCTATCAGAGTTATAATCTTCTGAATCCAAATGACAATGTATATCTATGTATTTCATTAATCTTTCCTAGCAAACAGAGGTTTTTGGGGAGTTTTGTTTTGTTTTATAAGTTCTTTTATTTTTTCTGATGTCTCTGGCAAAATTGGGTTCAACATTCTTGCGACAGAGTAAAGATTTACTACCAACTTAATTATCATTTCTTTTCCTTTTTCTTTATCTGTCTTTATCACCTTAAAAGGTTGATTCTCTTGAATAAATTTATCCATTTCCCCTATTTTACTCCAAATAAAATCGCAGGATTTATTTATTTCAAATTTATTTAAATAATCAAAAAATTCTTGCGTATCTTCCTGCTCAGAAATTTTTACTGGTTCATCTAAATTATTCTCTGCCATCTTCATTACTCTACTCACCAAATTCCCCAAACCATTGGCTAAGTTTGCATTATAAGTTTCTTTGAATCTTTGTTCAGAAAAAGGACTATCCTCAAAACTAGACACTTCTCTTAGTAGAAAATACCTTAAAGCATCTACACCATATTCAGCGGAAACTTTTTTTGGATCTACAATGTTACCAAGAGATTTAGACATTTTGATCCCTCCTTCCCCTGTAATATGACCATTGACTACTATCTGGTAGGTATTTGGCACATCCGCCGCCATTAACATTGCTTGCCACATTATAGCCTGAAAACGAGTATTGTCTTTACCACAATATTGAGTAGGAGTGCCTTCTTTCCAATATTTATCAAAATCTTTTTCATCTTCAGTGCCCCAGCCCAAAGTAGAGATATAATTGGTCAGAGCGTCAAACCAAACATACATAACATGTTCGTCATCATTTGGCACTGGAATACCCCATGGCATCTTATTTTTCAAACGAGAAATACTAAAATCTTCTAAACCGTTTTTTACGAAGGAAATAACTTCATTATATCGAAATTGTGGTATTACAAACTCAGGATTTTTTTCATAAAACTCCAAAAGCTTTCCTTGAAATTTGGAAAAAGCAAAAAAATAATTTTCTTCATCTATTATCTCAATCTTTCTATTTGTATGAATACTACATTTTCCATCTACTAATTCTGATTCTGTTTTTTCTTCTTCACAACCAACACAGTATTTAGTTTTGTAATTCTTTTTGTAAATAAATCCATTATCTAAAACTTTTTGCCAAAACTTTTGAGCAGATTTTTCATGTCTCTCATCTGTCGTACGTACATAATGAACATCTTCTGATATACCAAAAGATTTGGCTTGTTCTTTAAACCTCTTGAAAGCATTGTCTACAAATTCTTTTGGAGACTTACTCACTTCTTTAGCCGTTTCGAAAATTTTCATACCATGTTCATCGGTACCTGTATTAAAGAACACCTCGAAACCTGCCAACTTTTTATAACGAGCAATAGAATCAGCTCGTACAAACTCAAGCGCATGACCCATATGAAGATCAGCGTTTACATAAGGCAGTGTAGTTGTAATATAAAATGTTTTAGACACAAAAAAAGAATACTATTTTTTAGGACTACTTTGCAAGCGTTTGGCTTCAGCTATCTTATTGGCGCCAACATCATTTAACAATTCTATAAGCATCGTAGCCAAAGGCACCGAGATTAAAAGCCCGACAAACCCCGCTAATTTATACCCCACTATCAAAGCCAAGATAGATAAAAGAGGTGGGACTCCAACGATTTTGCGCACAACCAATGGATAAATAAGTTGATTTTCAAACTGTTGGATAATTACATAAAGACCAACTACCAAAAGAGCCGAGGTCATACCATCAGAGACCAAAGCTAAAGTTACCGCAGGAATAGCGGCAAGTATTGGTCCAAAAATAGGAATGAGTTCAAAAATACCAGCCAAAACTGCAAGCAAAAGAGCATTTTCTACTCTGAGTAAAGTTAATCCTAGAAAAACAAGCATTGCTACAATAATGGCCAAAACTATCTGTCCTTGCATCCAAAGACCAATTTTATGTTGAGACCTTTTCCATAAATCCAATACATAATCTTCATTTTTAGCCGGAGTAATAATGCGTAAAAAATTAGCTACTCCAGCAGATTCCACCGACAAATAAAACGAAAGCACCACTACCAATATAAAACTTAAAACTCCACCAAAAATAGTGCTGGCAGTAGAGAAAAAGCCATTTGATAAACTGTTGATAGAAGAGTCAATCTGTTCAACTATTTGAGCTAATGAAAAATTTTTAGAAAACCCCTCTATCGCAGAACTTGAAGAAAGTAATTCGCTATCTTGTAATGGATTCCAAACCTGAAGTTCACCTAAATAGCCCGGTAAACTAGAAAGAAAAGTAGCCGACTGATTGAGTAAAGGTAAAAATAGAAAATAGAAAACAATCACCAAAATCATCACTGCCACAAAATAAATGAGAAGTACCGCTAAAACTCTGGGCACTCCGCGTCGCAGAAACCACTTAGCGCCAGGTTCAATAGCTGAAGCAATAATAACCGCCAAAAGAACTACCAACACAATATCTCTCAAGTAATAAAATACAGCCAAAGCAATAACAATGAGCAAAGCTTTGATAATGGTGCCTGAACCTATCTGGATTATTTTTTCATCTAAGCGATTATCCATATGTAAAAGTATATCATTTTATTTATAAATATCATGTGTACCAACTGCATGAAATCTTATATGTTGAGCATCAACAAAAGTAAAACCAATTCTATACGAATAATTTATAGAAAAAGCCCAATAATCTTTCATTGAACCATGCAATTTATGAGTTTTTAATTTTGGATCAAAAGGATTTTTTCTAAATATTTTTTCAACTTGCACTGACTTTATTTTTACACTCTTTGGAAGTTTTTTAAATTGTTTTAAAAACTTGAAAGAATAATCTATAATCATAATTTTAGATTAAATCCTTCAAAGAATGTAACCTCTTAAATCTACCAATAGTAAAGTCTCTCTCACTTTCCATTATATCCTCTACTAATTTTTGATCTTCAAGAGCGCGAATTGCATCACGAAACAATTCGCTTACAGAAGCATAATCATTATTTTTAATAAGATTATTTACCTTTTCCTTTAAACTTGGTGGCATTGAAATGTTTAATGTGGTTCTCATATTAGTAATTGTAGCACAATGTGCTACAGGGCACAAGAATAAATCAAATTCATAAAAATTTCTTTAAAAATACAATGTCTAGGATAGTTTTTCTTTCAAGAAAGAAACTAGATCGTTTTCAGAAACCCTTTCTTGTTTTCCAGTATCGCGGTCACGAACTGTTACCCCTTCTTTTTTTTCTAAAGTGTCAAAATCTACTGTCACGCAAAACGGAGTGCCGATTTCATCTTGTCTTCTGTATCGCTTTCCTATGTTTCCATTATCATCAAATTCTACTGCACCAAATTCTTTTCTTAATATTTCGTAAATTTCTCTAGCTTTTTTGACCAATTCTGATTTATTTTTCAAAAGTGGAAATACCGCCACTTTTACTGGAGCCAATTTTGGAGAAAGTTTTAAATAAATTCTCGCCTCGCCGTTGAGCTCATCTTCTGTATAAGCTTCACTCAAAACTGCCAATACAGTGCGGTCAACCCCTAAAGAAGGTTCTATAACATGAGGAATAAATCTTTCTTTAGTGACTTCATCATAATAAGATAAATCAACTCCAGAAAATGTTGAATGACTTCTCAAATCAAAATCTGTTCTATAAGCCAAACCATAAAGCTCTTTCTTGCCAAAAGGATATTCAAATTCAAAATCAATGGTGCGTTTTGAATAATGAGCTCTCTCTTCTTCTGGCACTTCCAATTCAGAGATGTGTGATTTTTTAAGACCAATAGCTTCACACCAATAAAGCATCACCTTTCTCCACTCTTCAAAAGATTTTTCCCATTCATCTGGTCTGACAAAATATTCAACTTCCATCTGTTTAAATTCTCTAGATCTAAAAACAAAATCTCTCGGAGCAATTTCATTTCTAAAAGCTTTCCCTATTTGACCCATTCCAAAAGGTATTTTTGGATGCATACTATCTAAAATATTCTTAAAATTAACAAACATTCCTCCAGCGGTTTCAGGACGAAGGTAAGAAACGGAAGATTCATCCTCTGTCGCTCCAACAAAAGTTTTAAACATCATATTGAATTGTCTTTCTTCACCAAATTCTCCACCACAATCAGGACATTTATTTTTTCCATCAGTAGATGGGTCAATTTGATCAACACGAAAACGATGGTGACATTTTTTACATTCAACCAATGGGTCAGAAAATCCTGAAATATGACCACTAGCTTCCCAAGCTTTGGGATTCATTATAATAGCAGCATCCATACCGTACATATCTTCCCTATCTGTAATAAATATTTTCCACCAAAGATTTTTTATATTATTAGCAAATTCTACCCCGTATGGACCATAATCCCAAGTACCAGCAAGTCCACCATAAATCTCCGAACCCTGAAAGATAAAACCCCTTCGTTTACAAAGAGAGACTATCTTTTCCATTTTGTTATTTTTTTCTATCATTACAAAAATATAGCACAAGTTTTAAAATTGGGAACTTTTTACTGGGTAACCTTATCATCTCCTATTTTATAACTCGGATCTCCGGAAAAATTAGTAGTCACTGCTGGAGCAGTAGAATTTACTTTCAATCCTGTCACTTTATCAATTCCTGATAAATTAGCTTCACCCAAAATCATCGGTGATTGCCCAATCTGGCTAGTACTTGGTAAAAATTCTAATTGAAATTGAATCTCTTTTTTAGTGGAACCAAAACCAGTGTTGGATAAAACAGAACCAACATTCCAAACAACCTCATTAGTTACAGGATTAAATGAAAAAATCTCACTAGCTGGAGTTTTTATGTTAGTCCACTTCACATACGAAGGCAAAGTGGCTCTGACTTCAACATTACTGACTTGATTAAAGGAGTTGGTAATGTTCCAAACAACTGTGTAGGTAGTTGGGATGTCAGCTTTTGGTGGCACTGAGCCTGAATTTTCAATATTACCAATAGCTCTAAATATCTTTGATGATAAAATCAAGTCAGTAGCTAAAACAATTTTTCTCTTCTCTATAGCAGAGACATATTCTACCGAACCAGAATCCAAAACTCTCTCCCCTTTAGAAGTGATAATCATTTCTATTTCTGGATCAGCGCCACTGGCTATGTTTTGATATAACAAGGGAGATAGTCGAAAAGATAATCTCTCTTCTACCCCAGGTCTTAATTCGGAAAACTCTAAAACAGCCCTTTTGTCCCACAAAATTGTGTTATTGGATGACTGGAAAAATCCATTATTAGATGGTATGACAGAGAGTTGATTAAAAGCGCCCCCTTTAAAAGCGACCTCAACGGAAACATTAAATAATACTCCGGGTAAATTATTTCTAACGATAAGTTCTGTATTTACTTGCTCCCCTCCATGACCAGCAAAATCTCCTCTTTTACCACCAATAAATATATCTAAACCAATAAAAGATTTCTTTACTAAAACCGACTCGGTTAATTGAGAAAATGGAATGGCTATCATCCTTTCATCATTTTCACTAGCGGTTCCAGCGCTAATTTTGAAAACTCTCTCTTCGTTGTTTTGTCCAATTATATTACCTTTAATTTTAATTGTTTTTTTGTCTCCCGAATTGAGTCCAGAAAAGCGCCAAACATTATCATCAAAAGAAGTATTTGGAATTGATTCTTTGAAAACAAAACCAAAGGGATACTCAACTCTTACCAAAAATTCTTCTATTCTATCTTTGGAGTTAGAAGCTATCTCTATATCAAAAGAAATGTCTTGATTTGAAGTCACCTCTTTTGGATAAGTTGGAGTAATGATAATAGGAGCGGAACTAATAGATATTTCATGGGTTTTCTCTTTGTAAAAGAGAGCGCTTGAATTTTCCACCCGATACTCTAATGAAATTTTTAGTTTTTTTAATTCTTCTTTCTCTCCAAAAAAAACTACTTCAATTTTTTGATTATAATTTTCTCCAGATTTTATTTGACCCAAAGCAAATCTTTCTTGGTCTAACTCTTTAGTCAAATCAAAACTAGACCTCGTGCCTGTGGGATATTCTATCAAAAGGGAGGCCGAATCAAGGTCAATATTATTATTGTTTATGATATTAACATCAAAAGAAACTTCCTGTCCTCCACCAACAGAGAGAGGTCCGACTATTTTAATATCAACATTTTTTGAGGAAACCAGATTAACGCCTCCCAAAAAAACAAAAGCGGCAATACCGGCAGCCACCACAAAAAAAGCAATTGAGAAAACAAATATTTTTTTTACAAAGTTGTGTTTTTTTCCTGCCATTTTTGATACTTTAGCGGCCACTTCATCAAAAGAGCTAGTTTCTTGATTTTGCCAATCCTCTTTTACCTCTTCATTTATTTCTTCTCTATCAATGCTAGCAAGCGGTTTTTCTCTGGTCTTATTCTCTATAATATTTGGCGCATTTCTTGAATATAGCTTTCTTTCAAGATTATCTAACTTTTCCTTTTTTTCATCATTGTACATAATTTTTATTATAACATGAGTTGTTTAAGTTGCCTTGAGGAATTCGTTTATAAGCGCCACTATCTTAGCTCTCCGAGGGGCGATGCTTTCTAAATCTTTTACCTCTATCTCATTTGAGCTCATCGGTATCATTAATTCTGGATCGTGCCTCATATAACCTAGAGAATACAAAATGCGAGTGAGAGTCAAACATTCTGCCAGAGCAATCTTTCCGCTGTCAAAGGGCGTCTTTTGAGACAATGGCAGTTCAAAGGCATCCCTTGACAGCTCATCAGTTACTAAAAAATTAAAAAAATTTATCACTATCTCAAAAAGAGAATACCTTGGTCCATATCCAACTTGATTGTGACGAGCATCTTCATCGGTTAACTTCATAATCAAACCTAAAACATTAGAAACAATTTTTATCTTATTCGGAGAATGTTTTAATTTTTCATAAAAATTTTGCTCGCTTCTTACTCCTGCCACCCTCCAACCAGTCTTGCCGTGAATCAGAGAAAATTCACCAAACGAAAAATCTTGGGAGTTGCTACGCAATTTGCTACGCAAAAGTCTTGCACCTTGAACTTTAACACTCAAAAGACCAAAGTTTTCTGTAAAAAGATTTATTCGTTTGCTACTATCCCCTTCAATCTTGCTAGAGATAACAATACCTTTAGTGTGATGCTTACGATACATAACAAATTAAATGATTATTTAATTTTTAGTTTAAAAATCATCTCTCTCACTTTTATTTCCTCTCCATCGTTTTTATCAAACACTATTTCCGACACATTGGTCGGTTTTTTTATTTCTTCCAAAGCAGAGTTTACAAATTCTTTCCCCACTTCATCTGTTTCCACTAAAAGAGTTACTGCCTCTGACGGGGTGAGAGATTTTTCTTTTCTTAATGTCTGAATAGCTCTTATCAAATCTCTGGTGTTTCCTTCTTTTTGAAGTTCTAAAGTGATCTCTGTGTTTAACTCTACCTCTTCTTCTAATTTGTTATCAAAAGTAATATTTTTGATATTTATTTCATCTTTGATAAGTTCCAAATATTCTTCTTTACCTTCTAGCTTTTTATCTTTAATTTTTAATTCACTTAAAGGTTGTCTCACTTTTATACTTGAAGCTATTCTCTTTTCCAAAGCGATAGAAACTACTTTGCGAACTTCTTTCATATTTTTCAAAACTTCCTCATCTATCTTTCCTTCTTCGGACCAATCACACAAATGAACACTCTCTGGGTCTTCGGATGATTTTAATTTTAGATACACATAATCCGCAAAAAACGGAGTAAAGGGCGCCATACATTTAACAAGATTTAGGAGAACATAATGAGTGGCAACTAAAGCATCATTTCTATCTTTTATACTTACAGCATCTTCGATATCTTCCGATTTAAACCTATCTCTAGAGCGACGAATATACCAAGTAGAAAGGTCTTCAATAAAATCTAGTATGGGGCGAGTAGCGTTGTAGATATTGAAATCATCAAGCGAGCTCGTCACTTCTCTGTGAAGTTCATTTAATCTGGCTAAAATCCATTTATCCAAAATATGATGCGCTGTCAATTGAATATGTTTCTTGCTTTCAACCTCGGCAATTTCGGCAGAGGGACGATACATCTCATAAAATGAGAGGACATTTTCAAGTTTGGCAATTATTTTTTTAGAGACATCATCTACACCTTTTTCAGAAAAATTTAAATCTTCAGCTTTCACCACTGGAGTTGAAGCCAAATAATATCTCAAACTATCAGCTCCATATTTATCAACTATATCGGTCGGGTCTGGATAGTTTTGTAACCTCTTAGCCATTTTCTTACCATCTTCCGCTAGAACAATCCCATTAACTATCACATTATTAAAAACTTGTTTACCAAATAAACCAACACCGAAAATATGTTGGTAATAAAACCATTTACTAATTTGGTCTAGTCCTTCAGCAATAAAGTCAGCAGGTATTCTGCTTTCCACTTTTTCTTTATTTTCAGTTGGAAAGTGGTAGGAAGAAAAGGTACCGAACCAGAGTCAAACCAAGTATCCAGCACATCAGTCACTCTTTTAAACACCCTTCCTTTATCATCAAATAGCTCTATCTCGTCAATATAAGGTCTGTGTAAATCAAGTTCATAATTTTCGTTGTGAGGTAATGGAATGAAATTTAATTTTCTATATTCGGCATATTCTGACCTGTAACCCACTTCTTCTTTCATCTTAATATGAACTTTAAAATCTGCGCCCAGAGCCACATCTTGCATCGCTCTCAAAACCCCATCGTGACTGATAATTAAAATATTTTTATTTTGATACCCTTTCTCTAATATGTATAAAAAGTCACCTACTCTTTTATTAAGTTCCCGCAATGTCTCCCCTCCCGTTGGAGCCCTCTCAAATCTCTCTTTATGGTTTTTGAAAAACTTTAAATAATCAGCCCAAGTCTGACCTTCGTATTCACTGCCAGCTTGAAGTTCGCCGATACTTTCATTATAAATTATCTTATCATCACTTAAACCAAGAGACTCCTGAATTATCTTGGCAGTTTCTTTACACCTTTCAAATGGTGAGGAGATAATAAGGTCAACTTTTTCAGATTTTATATCTTGAGCTGCCATAGCCACTTGTCTCTCGCCTTCTTTCGTTAAGTGAAATACATTTTTAGGGTCGGAATTTATTAAATCTTTTATATTTTGCTCTGCTTCCCCGTGACGCATAATAAAATATTTGTTACCAGATTTTTTTATATATTTCTTTAGCTCTTCAACCGAACCGATAACCAATCTTTTATCTCCCTCTTTATTTTCCCAAACAGGTATGGTGTTTGCCCAAAAACGCTGTCTACTAATAGACCAATCACGAGCATTTTGAAGCCAGCTGTGCCAACGACCTTTTTTCAAATGTTTTGGTTGCCAATTTATATTTTCGGCCTTTTCCAACATATCTTTTTTAATTTTTGAAACTGCCACAAACCAAGATGAAGTGGCGTAATTTAAAAGAGGAGTCTCACACCTCCAACAGTGTGGGTATGAATGTTCATACTTTTCCTTAGAGAAAAGAAGGTTTTTTTGAGCTAAAATTTTCAAAACTTCCACATCAGTTTTTTGATGGGCTTGCCCTGAGGGATTTGAAGAGTCATCTTTTGGTTTAACAGAAAGTCCAGCCAAATCTTTGACTTCTGTTTTAATGATACCGTCCATACCAACGTGTTGAATAAAAGGCAGTTTTTCCTTTTTACCCAATTCCATATCATCTTCACCAAAAGCTGGCGCGATATGAACCACCCCAGTTCCACTTTCAGTCGTCACAAAATCGGCTCCATAAATCTGCCAACCATTTTCTCTATTCAAAAGTTTTTCATCATTGGCATAATCATCAAAAAGTGGCTTATATGATTTCCCTATCAAATTTTTCCCTTTAAATTCTTTTTTTATTTCTTTAGATACTCCTTCTATTTTTTCTAAAAGACTTTTGGCAAAAATTAAATCATCTTTATTTTGAACATAATCAATATCTTCCCCTACAGCCAAAGCAACATTTCCCGGCAATGTCCACGGAGTGGTAGTCCACGCTAAAACAAAAGTATTCGGTTCATCAACTAATTCAAACTTAGCGGTAACTGCTATATCTTTAATATCTTTGTATCCTTCAGCCACTTCTGCTTGAGCCAAAGTAGTCTCACAGCGCGGACAAATATGCATTGACCGATAATCTTTATAAATCAAATCTTTATCAAAAAGTTTTTTGAAAGCCCACCACTCTGACTCCATATAAGTAGATTCCATAGTGATATACGGGTTATCCATATTTACCCATCGTCCAAAACGCGGAATGAATTTGTTCCAAACATCAATATAGGTGAAGATTTTTTCTCTACAAAGTTTATTGAATTTACCAATACCTATCTCTTCTATTTCTTTTTTATTTTTAGTGCCTAATTCTTTTTCCACAATGTTTTCAATGGGCAGACCGTGAGTATCCCAGCCCCATTGTCTCTCCACAAAACGCCCTTTCATAGTTTGATAACGAGGGATAACATCTTTCATCACACTTCCAACCAGATGCCCATAATGTGGCGCACCAGTAGCAAAAGGAGGACCATCATAAAAAACAAAAGGTTTAGCATCTTTCGTTTTCTCTAGAGATTTCTCAAAAATTTTGTTTTCTTGCCAAAATGCCAAAATTTCCTCTTCTTTTTGAGCTATTTTAGATTTTTGCTTGTTATTTTCCATTCGTATTATTCGATCTCATTTGTAACATTCGTGTTTAAATATAGCATTTTTAAACATTTTTAAAAAGATTTAGAGCATTTTCAAATTCTTTAGGTAAAGGAGATTCTATAGTTATATGAGCGTTGTTGGGAAGTTCCAATTTTATGGACAAAGAGTGTAAAGCCAGTCTATCAAATCCTAAATTTTCTTTTTTATCGTAATTCGTATCTCGTACTTCGTTACTCTTTTTACTCCCATACAACTTATCGCAAACTATCGGATGACTTATTGATTTAAGATGCACTCTGATCTGATGAGTTCTTCCTGTTTTCGGCCTTATCTCCAAATATGCAAACTTACCGAGCGAGGCATCTTCTCGACAAGTTTGAGCGACAACCTTATATTCGGTCACCGCTTCTCGAAGCTCTCCCTTAGCACCATATTCAGCAGACCATTTTCTGAAATCAGAAGAGCTTCGACCGATCGGTTTATCTATTACTCCCTCTACTTTATCTGGCGAAAAGTTTCCCCAAACCACAGCATTATAAATTTTTTGAACTTTTCTATTTTGAAATTGCTCCTTTAAAAACTGATGGGATTCTTTTGTTTTAGCCACGACTATTATTCCACTGGTATCTCTATCTAATCTATGCACAATCCCCGGTCTTTTTATTTTTTCACCATTTTGAAGGGTTTGTTCTTCTCCTACATCATTTAAATGTGGATAATTTTCATTTATCCAATCTACTAATGTCAGCTCTTTAGTCCGACCATCAGTATGCACTAACAACCCACTTGGCTTGTCTAGAGCTAAAATATATTCATCTTCATATATGATTTTTATGTTCATTATTTTAATAATATCTCTTTTATTTTTTCAATCCAACCTATAATAGTAAGAAAAAGTTTTGTGTCACAAACATAAATGTCAAAAGTTCCAAACGGTAGAGTGTTTCTTTTCTGTAGACTTGCAGAACTAGGTTTTATATATGTCTTATAAAATTGTTTTTTAGGTATTCTAGTTATTTTAGACCAATATTTTTCAGTCTTATTTATATTGGCATGAGCAAATGTGTGAATATGTCCATTAAATTTATTTTCTGGAACATTACAAATTTCTCTAAAAAATCTCATCATTATTTTAATTATTTCTGGATCACTATTTGCCAATCTAACTACTCTTCCAGTTTTACCTCCTTCTCCCCAATAAAGCATTATTCCTATCAATTTTAATTCTTTTAGTGAAATTTTAATTATATCTTTTTTTGCTTTATTGATTATTATTTGTCTTTTGTTTTGTTCATTTTTAAGACGACTGATTCTACGTTTTTCAATAGATTCTATACTTCTACCTCTTTTAGAGATTTTTTCTTTTTGAGATTTAGTCAAAACAATATCTAACCCATTCACTAACGCTCGCTTTTGACAAACCAGCTTCTGCAACAATTTGGTTGATTGATTTACCTTGTTTCCTTAATTTTCTGGCTTTCTCTTTTTCAGTAATTTTCATAAGTAGAGTATATCATACCTAATATACACAACAAGGGTTCATTTATTTCTAACTTGAAGCATTACCTATTTTGATGTATAAATAATGTGCGCGGTTAGCTCAGTTGGTAGAGCGCTCGATTTACACTCGAATGGTCGTGGGTTCAAGTCCCTCACCGCGCACACTTCGACTTCATTCAGTACAAACATCGGAGAATGCCCCTGTAGTTTAATGGATAAAACTGGAGACTTCTA
>Ga0208375_1001133_pt1 | contig 31855 bp, 43 predicted proteins | sample RifOxyD1_FD_184038 | JGI IMG/M metagenome (GOLD analysis project Ga0208375, IMG submission 184038) | Soil microbial communities from Rifle, Colorado - Rifle Oxygen_injection D1 (SPAdes) | ecosystem: Environmental > Terrestrial > Deep subsurface > Rock core/Sediment | place: Rifle, Colorado...
CAGTCCGGCCTTTTTAAGTATTTCCGAATGACCCCACACACCCCGGAACCAGAACGATTTACAATCCTCAGTTACGATACAACTGAATTCTTTGCACATGATTAACCTCCCCTAATTTAGATTATTGAGCCATTAAACAGATAGCACAAAATGAAAGAGCGGAAAAGAGAAACAATATTCCTAGAAAATCCCTAACTATTCCCTTATACATTTTTCACCAACTCGACAGCCACCACCATCTTTAATAAGTCTTTTTCCCCCTTGCCCATATTCAATATTTTACCGAGAAAATATCTTTGTGCTTCGAGGAATGTTCCATTAATGGAGGTGGTATAACTGCTACCGTCTCCCAGAGTTACCTTCACTGATATCATTTCCTCTTCTTTCTCCTGCTGTTGTCTGGGAAGCAGGCCCCGCTCGCTCTCTGTATCTGACACCATCATATCATCACATGACCGAGTGTCAAGGTTTTTTTTATTTTTTTTGCGGGGGAAAAAGAAGGAATGCGTACAATGCGATTTTAGCCCTGTCTATTTTAGGGTATGTCTTGGCATTAGGTTTTAATAATCTTTGAAATTTGGGCTTGCTAGATGGCACATTTATGGACTGATGGGTTTTTGTTGATATTGTAGGGGTTTTTGGGGATTTTCGGCGGAAAAAGAAAGGTGATGGTACAAGAGACGGTATAAGAGTTTTGTGTGTTTCTAGTTATACTGCCCTATTGGGTCCATGATCTGGTATGGCCTGGACGGATACCATTTGTCTTGTGTCGTGGGCCGTGGGCCGTGGGCCTGGGGTTGGGGGTTGAGGGGTTTTAGGCCAGCGTGCTAGGGCGCAGTAACTCTTTATCCCTTTTCCCTTTCATCCCATGACATATGACATGATGACATCGAGCTAGTGTGCTAAGGGCTATGGGATAAGGGCAAGGGCTAAGGGCTATGGGATAAGGGCAAGGGCTAAGGGCTATGGGATAAGGGCAAGGGCTAAGGGCTATGGGATAAGGGCAAGGGCTAAGGGAAAAACGCCTATGATAGAGGTCTTATACATTTATATTAATAAGAGTCTTATACTGATATGGGTTTTAGGAGTACCCCCCAGATATGCTTTAGACCCACGGGTCGGCCGGTTTGAACTCTCCCTCGGAAACTGCGCACAAAAACCAAAACAGGTAAGGGAAAAAGATAAATCCCCGAGGGATTAATATTGACATGTATTGGTATCACATATGGTATTTTACCCTATTTTAGAAATAGGGCTGTGTTTGGGGGTGTGGTGGGTATTTTCGGGGTATTGTGAGTGGCATTGCATACGACCTATGTAACGGGTGTGTTATTTACGATTAATCTTGGGGTGGGGTGGGTGTTTTGGTTGGGGTACGGGTGCGAGCCGGGACGAGGGTAGGGGTAATAGACTTTGTAAGGGTTTGGGTTGGGGAGAACAGGGAGACTGGTGTTTTGGTAAATGGGGTGATAAATGTTGGTGTGATGGTTCTTGTTTTGGTTACGGAACCGGTAGGGGTAATTGTTCCGGTGCGGGTTACCGTGCCGGTATGGGTGGTGGTTCTAGTGGCAGTTTTGGTCATGGTAAAGGTTCGTGTTCCCGTCAGGGTTCTGGTTGGTGAACAGGTATTGGTTCTGGTTGTTGTTTGTGTGGGTGTTTTGGTCCCCGTGTTAGTGATGGTTCCTGTATTGGTCTCGGTGTAGGATGCAGTTTTTGTCTCCGTTTCGGTGTAGGTGTGTGTGGTGGTAAATGTCATTGTTTCTGTTTGGGTATAGGTTTGGGTATAGGTTTGGGTATGCGTTTCTGTTGGTGTTTGGGTGCGTGTTTTAGTGAACGTGGCGGTTCTGGTGGGAGTTTCCGTCTGGGTGTGGGTTGGGGAACATCCAGAATGGGCAACCGCCTCAAAATCGTCCACATATTCATCCGTCCCAAGATAAAACCCAACAAATGTTCTATCATTGCTGAACGAGTCAACTATGTTTATTTTCTGTTCTCCGTTATATGAAACAACAATGCTATCCCCGTTATAGTCCACTCGTAAAATTGAATTGGGAACATAATCTATATCGGCATACCAATCTATCATGGAGTTTGAGTTAGCCAATCTGATGAGTGGGCTGACCGAACCCTGCACCTGAACGAACCATCCGTTAGATAGCGTGGAATCGCCACGGAACCAAAGGGTGCCGTTATCGGTGAATCGCATAGATACATACCCATTAGGGTCGCTACTCTCCATTAATCCCGGCCCGTCATACGCCATCCCAGATTTAATGCTTGCTATATTCCCGACATAGCTGTAACCCCACCATTGCCCGGTGTCTGCCACCCCAAGGGTAGGACTATCTGCCCTATTGAAGCTATCGGTAATTATCTCACCACAGGATACCGGAGTAAAGGTCTGCGTAATGGTTGAGGTATGCGTCTGTGTCTGTGTCGGTGTTTGAGTTGGACTATTTGTTTCTGTCCGGGTGAATGTCCTAGTTCCGGAATAGGTGGCCGTCTGAGTTTCAGTGCTGGTATATGACGGTGTTTCTGTGTTGGTATATGTCGGCGTCTCGGTTGATGTGTGCGTTTCAGTTTCGGTCCCCGTGTAGGTATGGGTTTTGGTTGATGTGTTGGTAGGAGAATATGTCGCCGTTTCAGTTTCCGTATAAGTTGGCGTTTCGGTTCCGGTATAAGTGGGGGTTTCCGTAGATGTCCCAGTCGGAGAATATGTTTCCGTCCTTGTCCCTGTGTAGGTTGGAGTTTCCGTTCCTGTGTAGGTAGGTGTTTCTGTTCCGGTATATGACGGAGTATTTGTTTCTGTATAAGTCGGTGTAAATGTTTGGGTTCCCGTATAGGTCGCTGTTTGTGTGGGCGTATAGGTCGGGGTCTGCGTGGATGTGTCCGTCACGCTTCCCGTGACCGTTGGTGTAGCGGTAGAAGAAGCCACGCAAAAATTAATATCATCAATGTATGCGTCAAATGCCCCTTGATTGCCATCGAAAAATAAGCCGACCGCATTAATGGCTTGATGAGATAAAATATTATCGTTGCATAAATAACTGCAAACGAAATTAGACAGGGGTAAATAAACCAACTGCCAGCTTCCCGTTCCAGTTGACCATGCGGGACTTAAATATAATTCCCCATCCCCTCCGTTCATTGTTGCTTCTCTGATACGCACCTTGAAATTTTTACCTAGAGGAGCGGTAACATACATGGATACATAATCCCCAGCGACTATATTCCAGTAATGAGCGGATAACGCATCGCCGGGATTCGCTTCTTGACTGGTGTGAGAATATGCCTCTGACCACTCAGTCCCTGTATTCAAAATCATCCAACCGCCATAGTCACCGCTATGGCTTGCCGTTGTCGTCACATACTTCATGGAGCCACCAATCCCAAATCCAACAGACCAATGTTGCATACCTCCCCCGGCTGGTTCAAAATTCTCGTAGGAAGAACACCCCGGCGTTGATGTCATGGTCTGTGTTGCCGTCTGTGTTCGTGTTGGTGTTTGAGTTGGAGTTTGTGTGTGGGTTTTCGTCATGGTCTGCGTTGCCGTAACAGTAAATGTCGGGCTATCATCCGTGGTTACTGCAAAATTATCCCATCCCCGGACGGCGCTTTCCGTGGCGATACCGACATAATTCCCAGAGTAAAGACTACCGGAATCCGTGCACTCACCGATAAAAGATTCATTTACATAGGCTTTAAAATTAAATCCATTAACGATAACTTTTATCCTATCACCCGCCATTGCGTTCCAGTTATATGTCCCCAGTGTTGTATTTTCAGGCCGGATAACGATGTAAATTTTATTATTTCCATTTGATAACGCTTCATACCGATTAGTAGACCCTGCTTTATTTCTCCAGCTTAAACAAATGCTTGCTCCCACGGATGACCAATCACACGCCACCGTATACGAGGAAATTGACACATCCACATACGCCACATTATGACCGTTGGGAGCGCTAGCGAGATAGGCCGTAGCGTTTCCCTCAATTCCCCAAGTCCCGTCTATCGCCACCCACGGAGGGCCGAGAGTAGTCGCGCTACTGGCCCGGTTAAAATCATCGGAGAATATCGTCCCAGAGGCGAGGTATCTTGGGATAAGAAATATCAGGATGAGAAAGAAAAGTTTTAAGTATTTCACTTTCCGTATATTTCCCAATTATAAAGAGACGGTTTAAACCCTGCGTTGATAAGGCGGTCAAAAACTTCCTTTTTGCATACCCGAATAACAATATAGTCATAGTCTGCTTTTAACTGGAACGGGCTGTCCCAGTCCCCGTCAATTTCCATAAATGGGATTTCTCCGAAGTCTGGATAGATAGTGTCTTTTCCGATGTGGGGATGGTTAACGACTGTTCTTTTCATTACAAACCAATAGTTACCTTTTGCCGTAGGGGTTGGTACTAGATCAGCGGTGCTTAATTCTACTTTTCCGGCGGCAGGCGTGGCGGTTGGCGTGGGGGTGCAAGTGAATGTGTTTGTTTGCTTTACTTCTATTTGCGAAAACCCGCACAATGGAAAACTGAAAATAAGTAAGGTGAGAAATATTTTTTTCATGTTTCAATTATACCATATTGCTTTCTGGGAAAATATGTGTATACTATTCTTATCAATTTCTTAGTGAGCGGTCGGAGCGTCGCAAATGCGACCGACTCGTTCTCCGTTAAATGCTTCCCACGCAGAGGTGGGGCAACCGCTCGCTCAAAAACTAAATTGCGGGATAGCCAAGAGGTCTAAGGCACCTGGTTCATACCCAGACGAATCAGGGGTTCGAATCCCCTTCCCGCTACAACTTAAGGAGATATATGCCATATAAGGATAAAGACAAACAAAGAAAGGCAATGCGAGAAATAATGAAACGCCAAAGGATGCGTAAAACATTACAGGATGTTGTCGCCGAAAACAGAGCCTTCCTGGGGGACAAAAAGATTGACGAAGAAGCGTTAATTGAGATGCTTATGAATAAGGCCCATTCCGCCGAACGGGAAGGTTCGCAGATATCAGCGGTAGAACAAATCATTAAAATCAAAGGTTACTATGCGTCCGACAAGGTGAACATTGTCAAGAGCCAGCTTGAGCATAAAAGCCTGAAAGAACTTCAGGACATGCTTCAGGAACTTATTGCCATAGAAAAAAACACTATTGACATTACGCCACAAGTGGAGGCTCAGATTGCCGCACCCGAAAAAGAAAAAACTGCATAGGTGTAAAAGGTGTATGGAGTGGTTTCCCCGCAAGAAGGTCTTGGATGCGGAAGACCCAAAAACCGAAAAGAAATACAAGATATGTCGTGGATGTCTAACCGGCAAGTCCGGCAACCAGGGATTAACCATCGGGATAGACGAACCAGACAGAGCTTGGAATAGGCTTCTGTGTGAAGCATTCTGATATTGAAATCGCCAAAGAAGAACTGACCGCAGAAATATTCCGCAGGAAATACGCCAACGACCCGTTTGGGTTTGCAAGAGATGTTTTGGATTACACATCGTTCAAAGATTATCCGCACGGAGAATTATTTAAGTTTCTATCTCAATCCATCTTTAAACCCAAAAATGGGAAAATGGTATTAATGCCGAGAGGTTCGTTTAAGACTATTTGCGTGCACGCCCTGCTTGTCCATAAAATTCTTTATAATCCCAATATTCGTATCCTTTATTTTGGTTCAACTTGGGGTAAGAGTGTTCTTTCGGTTTCCACAGTCAAGGCTCACTTAGAAAAGAACCCGCTTATACAGAGATTCTTTGGATTTCAAGGGAAGAAAAACGGGGCGAATAAATGGACGGATGACGCCTTTGTTGTAGCTGGTAGAACTAAGTATTCTTTCAAGGAAGCCACGATGTCAGCGTCCGGGGTGGAAACATCCACGACCGGATTGCATTATGACCTTATTGTGTTTGATGATATCCATGACCCCGAGAATACAAAGAATTTTGAACAGATAGAAAATGTTAGAAATCATTTCATGCAAGGAAAGTTTTTATTGGATTCATCCGGTGAGATGTGGGTTATTGGGACGAGATGGAACCTGTTCGACCTGTATGGGTGGATAATTAAAAACATGAAGGACTTTTTTTCATTTTATGTAAAAACTTGCTATGATGGTCCCGGAAGCCCGACCGACCCGGATAGACTGGATGACCCACAGTTCACACCCAACGAGTCAACATTGCTTCTCCCCGAGGTTTTGGATTTTCAAACATTGCGTTCTTATAAGGTCATGCAACCGGAAGATTTTTCCGGTCACATGATGAATAGGGCTATCTCACCGGAGATGAACCCATTCAAACAGGAAGATATGCGGACATGGGAAAGGGAGGGAGAACTTCCGGTTATTACGGATAAATTCCTGACCATAGACTTAGCGTCATCGTCCAAGAAGTCCTCTGACTATACGGCACTTATTGTGGGTGGGTGGTGCACAAGAAATAAACTGTGGGTTCTAGATGCTGTTCGTGAGCACATGGACGAGAAACTTATAGCAGATACAATCTTTGAATTATGCCAGAAACACGGGCTTGATACCTATGGAGCAGAAAGCGGAGCACTCCTGAATTATTTAGAGCCGTTCATGCAGAATGAAATGGCTAACCGGGGGGTATATCTTATTTCTCAACCTCTCAAGGGATGGCACGGGACCAGCAAGGAAGAAAGAATACGAAGACTAATCCCATTCTGGAAAAACCATGCTATAATTTTAAGGAAAGACATGGATGAGCTGCAATATCAATTACTCATCGGTGGAGAGCATGACGACTTAAAGGATGCGTTAGCTTATCAAATTGAAATGCACATGCCAACATCCATAACGGAGGAAGAGATAAGGTCAAGGGATGCGGAAACGGCGGAAGAGATGGAGTCCGCCAGACAGAAAAAAAGCAATGAGATTATGATGTCCCAGATAGAGTCTGATTTAGCAATGAGCAGGGGGGGTGATTTCCCTGTATCTGGTAATGGGGAGGACTGGTGATGCTTCAACCTTTGCACCACAATGTTCTGGCAAGGATAGTGAAGGAACAGGAAACTTTTAAGAGTGGGTTGTTTATTCCCGAGACGGTGGATACGAACGCAAAGACAGAACTCTCTGAAGTCATAGCGGTTGGAAGTGAAGTGAGAGAGGTTGCTGTCGGGAATATGATTGTTATCCAGAGGCACGATGGAATATCGACAAATAAAGACGCTACGGAGCTGGTGATACATGAGTCGCAAATCCTTGCTATTGTTGAAGGCGTGTCTATTAAGAATGAGAAGGGAAATTAATCGTGTTGGAGTATGTCGTTATTGGTTTAATGGCGGTAGCCCTCGCGTGGGAAAAATACCAATCTTGGAAAATCATTTCTCGTGTTATTCCGAAACATCAAAAACCAAAAGAGGAAGAAAAAGAAATAGATGACGAGCGAAGAAAGTTAGAGGCCGAGTATGAGAGTTTCTCGGATAGGGAGTCTTTAACTGATGTTGAAGTTCGTAGGTTAGATTATATCATGAAGAAGTTAGGGGAGACTGGAGATTTGAATGTCTAAGAATTACGTTTTAGAATATCCTGAAAATGTAGAAGAGGTTATTGACGAGAACAGGCGTTTTTATAACGAAGCAAAAGATAAGCGGGGAAGCGTAGAAGAAAACTGGTTCCTTAATACTGCGTTCCAGCAAGGTCTGCAATATGTCAAGTGGCTTTCCGACCAGCGCACCCTTACGAACAACTATGCTCCCACTTGGAAGGTTAGACATGTATCTAACCTGTGCTCCCCAGCTCTTAGGGTTATGAAAAGTCACATTCTTGGTAGTGAACCAATCGTCCATGTCCATCCGTCTAAGACAGATAATGAGAGTAAAGAAAGCGCAAGGATAGGTGATAAGTGGATTCAATGGGTTTGGTATACGGAAAATTGTTTTGAAAAACTACTGAAAGCATACGATAGCGTTCCCACAAAAGCAGACCACTACTGGAAAGTTTTTTGGGATAAATCAAAAGGTCAAACGCTCACATATCCGAAGTCCCAGATAGAACCCAACGATTTTCCCATCATTGAAGATGGTATTCAAAAAATCAACGAAAAGAATGAACCATTATTTTATAAATTAGACTTAAACGGTAACCCAGAGATGGAATCGGTAAAAACGGGCGGAGTGTCAATCAGTAACGTAGAGGTTGAATCGCTATTCGTGGACCCGGCGTCCACATGCGATGATGACTGTAGATGGAAACAACACGTCTATCCAATGGACGTTCAGGAGATAGAAGGAGTATGGGGAGTTCCGGTTAATCCAGAACAAGAACTTATCTCAACTGGTTTTGACGCACAATTATCAAGTCTGCTGGGAATTAATCGAGAGTATCGCTATGGTCGTTCGGCAATGGTCATAGAGAGATGGGAAAGGCCATCTCGAAGGTTCCCCAAAGGAAGAGTTATTGTAACTTGCAACGGTAAACTTTTGCAGTATATCGAAATTCCCAAAGAGTATCTTCAGTTAAGAAATCCATTCCCATTTATCCATTACAGGATGGAGAGTGTTCCCGGTTCGTATTATTCCAAGACTCCATTCACCGATGCTCGTGGCCCGCAAAGAACAATCAATATTATTATTTCCAAGATGGCTGAACATGTAAAATTAATGGCCTCGGGGAAATGGATAATTGCGGACAGAAACAATGTTCCCGATAAATATATCACTTCAGATATTCAGGTCATGAGATATAAATGGGCTCCCGGAGTAAAAGAACCGCACCAAGCCCAGTTAGCCCAAATGCCCGGTTATCCGCTAGAACTTCTTGGATTAGTGACGCAACACTTTAATGATATTCTTGGGATTCATGATGTGTCTCACGGAAGACCACCTAAAGGTATCAGGGCTGGAACGGCATTGGCGGCATTACAGGAAATGGATGTATCGCAACTGGAGCCTGTCATTAAGGCAATGAAGTCGAGCTTATCAGACCTCGGAAAAATGCTTTTATCTATCGCTCAGGTGAGATGTTTAATTCCTCAGATGCTGACCATTGTCGGAAAAGACAAAGAGTTTTATGTTGAACAATTTGTAGGTTCAATGGTTGACCTAGAAAGCAATGTTACTTGTGAGCAGGACACGGCTCTTCCACAGAACAAGGTGTATCGGGAAGAAATGCTCAAGGGTAGATTGCAAATAAACGCTATCAGTATACGAGAATATCGAAAATTTATGGAAATTGAAGACGACGAAATTGATTCTAGGGAAAGGATTGACGAGGCAAAGGCAAAGTGGGAAAACTCACAAATGGATAAAGGAGTTCAATGCGAGGTTGTTGCTTATGACTATCATCCCGACCATCTCCGTGAGCATTACGATAGAATGAAAGACCCTAATTATATTTTAAATGTTCCACAAGAAATTAAAAATCTCTATCAAGCTCACACGACCGAGCATGCGAATCAGTGGTCTCTGGGAATGATGACCCCGGACTCGCTAATGAAACTAACTAAGGATGGGTTGCAACAGCCCACCCCACCGCAGGCGCAATCTTTTCCGGGAAGCGAGGTTGTCACTTCGGGAAAAACAATGCCCAGGACACAACCTTTATAAAAAAGCATAATATTTACAAAAGTCATGGTAAAATGTAGATTAAAAGAAAAGAGAGGAGCCAAATGTTCAATCGAGGGCAAGTCGTTGATGCTATGATGAGCGAAGACGAAGGAATGAAACTTCCCGAAACTGGGGAGGTATCTTTAGATTTATCTTTATTTCCAGAATTGCAGAATAAAAAGGAGGGGGAGACGGCGACGGTAACGGTAAAGATAAAAGCCATTGCTGGAAGGAATGTTATTGTTGTCCCCGGTGAAATTGAGGCAGAAGAGCCGGTAATAAAGCCAGGAACTGAATCGTATCAAGAAAAACCAACTTTAGGGGAGGTATAAAATGAGTGAAGTCCCAGTTGTTGCTGAGGCGGGAAAAACAGCTGTTGCGGAACCACCGAAAGTGGAAGTGAAAGCACCAGAAGCAAATATTGAACCGATAGTAGACGAAAAAGTATTTGAGTTGCAGTTCCAGAAAGAAAGTTTGGAACGGGAACTTAATGAACTAAAAAACGATGAAGCCTTTAAGCATCTTATCACGATGAAACAGGTTTTGTCGTTGAAACCGGAAAACCGACAGAGGACGAGGGACTTCCTCGCTCAACTCTCGAAGGATACGATTCCAGACGGTACCTCAATAGAGGATATGACGCCTGAGCAAAAACGTATTCAAGAGTTGACCGAACAGGTCAGTTCACTGATGGAGAAAGACAGAAAGGCAGATGAGAATAGGTCACTCGAAACGCAGAAAGCGGCTTTAAGGAAAGATTGGGGTAAGATTGAGGTAATGTATCCAGAACTCAAGAACCCTATCCTTAAAAAAGCCGTTCTTTTTGAGTATAAAGAGGGTGGAACCAAGTCTCTTCTGGAAGTTGCAAAAAGCGTTATGAAGGAACATAAACTTAATCCTTTGAGCGCAAATGTCATACCAACTGAAACTTTGCAGAAATTAAAGGAAGCTCCAGCGATCACTGCTGGTGCTCCCGGGTCGGCGACAGAACCGCCTAAATACAAAAACGTAACTGAGGCGATGGAAGCCGCCGCGGCCAGAGTTTCTGCGGGTTAAAGAAAAAGGAGAAATAAATGACCATTCAATTAGATGCCCTGTTAAAAGACAGGTATGTTGCCAATCGTTTCATGAACCAAATCAATGAGGCTACCATTGCTCTTGATAATATCGAAAAGACCAGCAAATATGTGGACTTTTCAGGTCGTCAGGCAAAATTCCCTATCCAGTTAAGCCATCCTCAAGGATTCGGTTTTGCTGGCGCTACGGATGATTTCCCGACAGCCGTTGACCCAACGCTCACTCAGGGTGTTGTGGACATGGCTTGGTTGAAATTTGCCATTAAGGTCGAGATGGAACTAATGGAGCGCTCCAAGAACGACGCTGGTGCTTTTGCTCGTGGTGTCGGCTTGCAAATGGATTCCATCGCCCCCGCAATGCGTAGGCATGTGAACTTCCTTATCCTGAACTCCAACGGTGCCGGTAACATTTGTTACTTGACCGCAGATGCAACTAGCACTTCTCATGTTGTGTCTGACGTGACCAATCTCGAGGTCGGTATGCGTGTGGCGGCTATCACTCGTGGTGCGAACGCTGATTTCAGTGCGTCCTCAACCGTCGTGGCAGATACAACCATCACCGCTATCGTTCCTTCGACCAAGACCGTAACGTTCGCGGATAGCATTAACGCTGGAGACCCAGCCGCCGCAGCAACAACGACTTGGATATTCAGATACGGCGAAAAAGGGAAGGTTATTCTCGGTATCCCTGCCGCTCTGGATGGAACCATTGATACCTATCTGGGAGTTTCTCGTGCGTCCTATGGGTCATTTAATGGCGTGGTGAACACGACCGGTACTAAACCTACCACAGTGGCTATCACGGAAGCACCTCTGTATATTGGTGACACCGTTATCAATAAAACGGGCATCAATAAAAAAATGTATCTAGCATCGCATGAACTAATCAACGGTCTTGCCCAGACGTTTGGCACTCTGCGTCAGTATAACGACGCACAGGCTGTCAATCTTAAGGGTGGGTATCGTGGGTTAACGTTTAGCGATACGTCCTTCTTTGCGGATGAGCAGATGCCGGGAAGCATGGTATATATGCTGACACCTGAAACATGGCAGATACATCAGACCGGTGACCTGAAGTGGGTAGAACCTACTCCGGGAAACATTCTCCAAAAACCGGCAGGGAAATCCTACTGGGTTGGTGAAGGTTACTGGCCATTCCAAGTTGTCTGCGTTCGTCCCAATGCGAACGTTATCAACGACAACCTGAAAGCGTCCTAGTTTTAAGAGTCTTGGGTGTTCCTCTTAAAAGACACCCATTTTTTACTCTTGAAAGGAGAATAAAATGTTATTTCCCAATATGAGAAATTTTAGGCTAGACCTAGATGTTAATGGTGTCCAGGTGGTTACTATTACTTTAACTGGTGCCGCAAGTGGAACCGGAGACACGGGAACTGCGTTTTCCAATACTGACTTTATGGTATTGGCCGTCCCTGACGACGGTAGTGTGATCGGCGGGAAAATGGATAGCAATGTCGTAGCTTATGTGGTTGATGCCAACACGGTCGGTGTTAAGACCGTAGACGGTGCGGTTTATACCGGAGACATCAATGTTATTTGCATGGGTGAAATGGCGTAATGGCTGACGACAAATTCGGGATATTTAAGGATATGACGGGCAAACGGAGACTCCTGTTAGGGGTCAAAGAAATGCACGAGCATAACCTTAATATTCCGAAAGAGTCGGACAGGAAGTATCGTAACGACATGGAAGCCTTTGCTAAAGAGTGGCATAAATCACATGTTAGAAATGCGGTAAGCGTCTCTGTCCCCTCGAGCATGGGTTCCCTATAATATAACGGGAATGGAATATCATGGATAGAGCCACCATTAAATCATCTATTATATCTCAACTCTCTGGCGACCCCTATGTCGTTGGAACCGGACCGGGTAGTCCGGGTGATACGGACATGAATTTATTTATCAATGAGGCATTGGATATTATCGGCAGGAAGACTCCGTTAATGAATGATAGCGTTTCAATCAATACGGTATTAAATCAAGCGGAATACGAACTTCCTACCAATATTGCTCAGGTAAAATCAGTAACATGGGATGGTCACTCGCTATCTCCTATTTCGTTTATGGAGAGAAATAGGCAAATGGACGGAATAGTTGTTTCCGTATCCTCCGGGTTTCCATATCAGTACTACATCAGGCGGAAAACAAATAGCAATGTCATATCCACAGGTGGGACCGACCCGCTGACCTCGCTACTTCCATCACCATTGCTAATAGGGTTACTTCCTTCTCCGGGGTCAGTTAAGGTTTTATCCATTGAATGTTCTTTATATTTAGGACATCTTTCGATTGACCAAGACATACCCCAATTCACACCGCAATTCCACGATATGATAGTTGATTATGTATTATCGAAACTATGGTTTAAGAAAAAAGAATATTCGTTGTGCCAATCCGCTAAAGACGATTTCAGGGAAAAATTGAACGACTATGGGTTATACATACAGCAAACATCTTCTGGAGAAGAAATACCCCAGAGGGTAGACGATATTTCTTGGGGTCTTTAAATGAGGCCGTTCAGATATGCCGTTCCGGGAATTGGAACGATGGGGCAAAACGACACTCTCGCAAAACACTCCATTAAAGACCAAGAACTAGTCGTATCTAACAATGTGTTTGGTGATGAGATTGGCGGTTCATCTTTTCAACCATACGCCGTAAGATACGGAAATCCTCTTCCAGACGGTGGCTCTTGCGGTGGGTGCTGGGAATATAAGACTCACGATGGTACATATTATCTGATATCCGCATCAAAGAATGGGGCATCTAGTCACCTTTACTGTACCCGTGACGGTAAGACGTGGACGATAGCAAATGACGGGACAACTAATTTAATATTTGACGATACGTTTACCCCAGAAGGATGGGTGTTTTTTGATAAGTTTTGGGTTACCGATGGAAATTCAGACGTATGGACATTCAATGGAACTGATTGGATAAAAGCGGGGACATGCAAGGCGGCGTGGAGCGATGATGCCGGTGCCGTGGTCGCCGGGGAACATAAATACGCCATATCAATTACCGTTAATTCGGTGGAATATATTCTTGGTGTCGCAAGTAACGCTCCGTCTGTTTCTGGGGCAAAGGGAAGCATTGAATTAACCCATATACTATTAGGTCCACTAGCCGGAACAACAAAAAGAACTGTTTATAAAACAAAAGCGGACGAAAACACATTTTATAAACTGGTTGATATTTTGGATAATTCCACAACGACCTATGTTGACAGCGCCGATGATAGCGCACTTTCCTCGATTATGCCGTCCACCGCTGATTCATCTACAGTTATCGCCCCAGTCCCAAAGGCATACTATCCCGTTTCGCACGACCATAGGATGTTTCTGCTGAAAGACCCGGACGACCCCACGCTTATATGGTATTCAGAGTTTGATTGTCCTCATCTTTTTAAACCAACCAACTATGAACGACTTCCAATAGAGAGTGAAGTTATTTGGGGTGGTGCTTCATTTTACGGAGAACTCATCGTAGCCACTGAAAACAACCTTTGGATATTAATGGGAGATAATGTTAATAGCCGGTTCAAATTAGAGAGAAGGGTGGAGGGGATAGGCTGTTTATTCCACAGGACCATGAAACCATATTTTAGGGGGGAACAGCAATTAATAGTGTTTTTATCAAGAGATGGATGGAGGGGGTATGACGGAAGCAAAAACCCTCCGTTGTTATCACGACAGATAAAAAAGATGTTCCATAATGTTCTTCAACCTCAGCAGATAGTGGGAAATAAATCCTATTCTACTCAGGGTGATTGGGCGGCGGGAACGATATCGCAATCAGGGACTCCGGCATCGGATGACCTAAGTTTAACCACAAAGACGGGTTCTGTTGTCTTAGCAAGAGCCGCTCAGGTCGTTGGATATCCTCCCGTAAGTGGGTGCTATTATCAAGTAGAGGGATTTGCAGGCGTTAATACATCTGACGCAGTATTTGTTTCTCCCGCATCGGGTGGATGGGATAACCCGTTAAATTATCTTAAATCATTGGTGGCAATTGGCGGAGGAGTTCAGTATAGAATAGTCATGCCAACCATTGGGTTCAGGGCAGACACGGCATCTTTCAATTTTAGGATGAGATTGAACGGTGTATCTAGCTGGTCGTGCAGACACTTTTTTGTTTATATCACATACGATAATGGGGATGGAACTACATCTATCCAGTGGGTGCATTATTTACCAGACTCTTTCTCTGCCACAATTTTCCCATATTCTTTGGACTGGGCGCAACATACAATTACCGTTGCCACCGACCCTAATAAGAAAATCATAGAAATGTGTATCAATGTGGCATTTGAGAATAGCGGGAATGTTCCTCCGGCTGGGTCTGGTCCTAACATGGAATTTTACTGCGGTGGAAGCGCATATTCTTACACGCCATATAAAACATACGGAAAATGGAAATCAGATATTATAGATACGACAATTACCGGAATGAAAACTTGGAATAATCTAAACATTTTGGATGTTCCCAATGGTCACTATATTAATTATTACATACGGGGGGCAGATGATACATTTGACCCGGATGACGACACAACTCCTACATGGATTTTAACAAATACGAACAGCGATGATTCCGACCCGATAACACTACCGGTGACGAATAAATTTGTGCAATTAGCGGCAGAATTACAGCAAACCGGAGTTACCATTTCTGACCCAACGCCATCCGATGCGGGAGAATACTATTCAGCGTCGAGCGGGCTATACCCAGACAATACGGGAACGGGTGTTCCATTCACAGTCCTTTCCGGAACGACCCAGTTCGTTATTGTTAATGGTGATGAAAAATCTCTATGGCTTGGGCAGAACACCGATGACCAGGCATTGCTTTATAGAGGACTCACGGCAGACACAACTTTTGTTGATACTACCGGATGGTCGGTTTCAATGAAATTTAAAACAGACGGTTCAACGCAGGGAAAGACATGTTTTTATGTAGAGGATGACGCGATAGGTATCGGTGTTACTTTTGACACGGCAACAAATAAGATTTACTTATTCGACATTGCTGGTGATTTCAGCATTATTTCTGCGGAGGGAGACCTTTCCGTTACTGGTGATTTTGGGGCTGGGATTGCTGACGGTGACTGGCATGTAATAAAATTATGTGTAAAAAACTCGTCCGCAAAAGTATATTTTGACGACAGAGTTTCTCCAATTATTGAAGGGGTATGTAACATGCCAACAATGAGCAATCCACAGGGACTCTATGTTGGAAGAAGGTTCGACACGGTTGGTGATTCTACCCCGTTCTCTAATTATATTTATTGGATTAAGTGGGACAATTCTGGTCCCGGATACCCGGTAGTATCTGGCGTTGAGGATAACAATTCCCCTGAATTAGTTTCAATGTATCTTTCATGGAAATCGGCAAATGATGGAATAGACCCGACAACCTCAGCGTCCTCTGTTTTCTTTGGGGATAGGTATCTCTGTGCTGTCACAGAAGATGGGGAGTTCTCATAATGGCATTAATACTCAGGGATACATTTACTGGAACGGTTTCCGCCACATGTTTAACTGACGGGACGCATAAACTTGATGTTGGTGTCGGTGGAATAACCACTCAATCATGGATAGCATTATCCGGCGGTGGCATTTACGGGATAGACGGGTCTGGAAGCGCCGAAGAAACAACGGAGGGAACTAACGATTTACTTCCCGGTGGAGAAGATAATGGCGATGGGGTTGTGGCTGAAGCGGGCGTTTCTGACTGTAATGTTTCTGCTATTTTCAGCGAGGACAGCACCCCGGCTGGAAAGGGATGGAGAATACTTGGACGGGTAACCGATAGAAGCAACGCCATAACATTGTCATACACACAGGGTCAACTCTATTTATGGAAATTAGAGGGCGGACTATATACTCTCCTTGGAAGCACATTTCACGAGCCACAGGTTGGGGATAGAATAACCCTTCACATGAAAGGCGGAGGGCTTACAGCAACCAATACATATCAGGACATAGGAACTCCCGAAACAATTATTGATACCGTGGTATGCGATTTCAATAAGACCGTAACTAAGCATGGTTTGGGGCATGGGTATCAGCAAGGAAAGTGGTCTGATTTTAGGGTAGACGGAATTGAAGCGACAATACTTCCCACGACCGAAAACTATAACAATGTCATTGCCATACTGGACAAAAACGGATTTTGGACATTCAAGAGAGGTGTCTTTCCCGGGGCGATGTGCGTATTCAAAGGTCAACTGATCTGGGGAGAATCGAACAGTCCAAATTTTTATTGTTTAAACTCGGAAACAAAATCCCAACCCAATCCATCCACATTTATAGAAAACGGGGCCATTGTGGATAATCCTCATTACGATGACGCTAGGGTGGCGGGAATAGTGGAAACCAAGCATTTCGATATTGGCGCTCCTGAATATTGGAAAGAATTTGTAGCGGCAGATATAACCTATGACGGGGAGTGTTTTTGCACGGTATATGTGGACGATGCGGCTGTTATCCGGTGGAGATTAAAAGGGGCCGGGGTGGGAAGAAGGACAGTTTCTTTCCCATTCCCATCCAGTGGAAAACAATTCGGCGAAAGGGTGCATTTTGTATTTAATAATGGATTCCCAACGGCGACCCCCATAAATTACATTAATTTTCAGATATATAGTATAATTATAAAAGGATTCATTCAGGAATACAGGGAACAGGATGTTGTATTAAATAGGTCTACCGTAGAGGAAACATTTTAATGGAGTATAGAGAACTGGAAAAAATTGTTCAGGCCCAAGAGAAGACCATTAACGAGCTAAAACAAAAAATTAATGTTCCTTCTCAGGAGGCCGGGATAGCTAAGGAACTTAGGGATTTAAAACAGACCGCCCAACAAAGGTCGCATACTCAACACACATCTGACCCTAGTGACACGGATGGCGTAGATGGAGAAATACGAGTTGTGCACAATTCTTTAGGAGCTATTTATTTAGTTACAAAAGATAAAGGTAAATGGGTTGGAGTTTAATATAAAAGGAGAAGAATATGCCACTACCTACTGACCTGTCAACGGCAATGGGAGCAAATTACCAAACTGGCGGTAATTTAGACTATCTTTTAGGACCAGCCACTAGGCACATTAAGGCTTTGGCGGCAAAGCAGGCTGGTCGTGCCGTTGAGCAATCTGCCATCACCGGAGGCATGCGTGGGGGTGGTTTACAGTCCAGACTGGGAGAAATTGATTCTGCGGAGCAATATGCTACGGAAGACCTGATAACATCAATGCTGGCACAAAAGGCTGTTATTGATGAACAGAAACGCCAAGAAGAAGCTAATAGGATTAGGCTAGAGGAAGCGTATAAGAAGAATGAGGAAGCTCAAAAGAAGGTGAATGAGGGACAAATGGCTGGTGGTGGTTTAGGTGCCGCATTGGCGGCGGCGTTAGCAATCCCTACAGGAGGTCTTTCCCTAGCCGCATTGCCTGCGATGGCGACCCCAGCAATGATTGGGTATGGGGCAGGACAGTCCATCGGGGGGAATATAGCAAAGATGGGGACAGGTGGCCCAGCAGACCTTTCTACGATTGGGAATATAGGGACTAATTTAGCGGCTCAGGAAGCGGAGAAAAAACGTGAGGAAGAAATGAACAGGTTATATAAGTATCTATTCCCAGACGCTTTTGAAAACAAAGATTTAAATATTGATGCGGAAACGCTCAGGCAACCAAAACCCAACGAGAAAAGCGCAGCGTGGGATTATCTCAGAGGAGGATTCTAATGGGAAAACTTGACGGTCTCTTTCAACCATTCTATGGTGACATTCCCATTGCCCATCAAAAACCCATTGCTCCGGCTCCGGTTACTTTTCCCAAGGGTAATGGTAGCGGTAAGGATTTACTATCTCAGTTACTCCCAACGCTATTGGCATCCAGAGATAGAGAGGCTTCAGATAAGCGTAAATTCGGATATGATGTAGAACTACAGTCTATGAAGGAAAAACAGTTTGACCCGCACAAAGACCCAAAATGGTTGACGCTTTACGCACAGCACCAGATGGCTGGCGAGAATTATCTTAGATTGTTGCGGGAAATATCAGCAACGCCTGCTCAACTAGACACAGCTAAGAGAATGTTCGACGCGGCGACTAAGAATTTAAAAGGATATTCCGGTGCTGGCATTCAGATTGGGGAAAAGACTGTTCCGGGAACTGGTATCAGGGGCATATTAGAGGTTTTTGGTTTACCGGAACAAACCATTACGACATTTGAGAATTATTCCAATTCACCAATGCAGAGCGGGGCAAAAAGTCAGGTGGACAGTATCCTTCGGACCGCTCCCTTATCCGTGAGGCTTGTTATTACTGAGGCTATTCGGTCAGAAGCATCTCCAACCAAAATCCTACAGTTAGAACAAGTCATGCCGTATGTTGGTAAATAGCAATGTCTTCTCTGGATGATATCAGAAAATCCGTTGCCTCTCAATTAAATATTAAACCTACGGAATCTGGGGAATCCTTTAATCTAGAATCTATCCGTAAATCTGTTGCTGAACAACTTGGGTTAACTCGTGGGCAGGCATACGATTATTTAATGGAAAGTGGCCGCCTAAAAGAAGAAGAAGCCAGTATCCATCCGTATGGGGACTATGTTTATCCTGCTTTAAATAAAGCCGGAGAAAAAATAAGCAATGTTATCGGCGGCATAAACTCCCAGCGAGAAAAACTAGATTTTCTTAAGACCACACCTCTCTCATTTTTATTTAAAGAAAAACCACGTCCAGAAGACAGGGTTGCCCCAGACCAAGAGTTACAGATACGAAATCCGACACTTATTGAAAAATATTTACCGGAACTTCCGGGGAATCCATATCTAAGATTTAAGGAATACCAAGGCAAGTTAAACCAGTTATATCAGGAACAACCCGGTCAACTAGCCAAGAACGCACTGAATATAGCTACCACGGCAATGGGATTCGTAGATGCCCCGGCTTTCATAAAAGACCTCAAGGACAGACCTATCTCAACGATAGAAAGTATAATTAAGATGCCATTTGAGGGAGCTGGAGAATTTGCTCAAGATTTACAGAGGTCTCTGCTTACCGGAGAAACACCTAAGTTCTGGAAAGAGGGACGGTCTGCTGAGGTTGCGGCAAAGATTCTTTCTGGGTATGCGCTATTAAGGGCAAGAAAGTCCCCTAAATCAGCCCCAGAGATGGTTACCGCAATGTCCCCGGAAGAGTCGGCCTCTATTGCATCCGAGATTAAGGCGAGAAATCCCATATATCCTAACGAACTTAATCCGGTAGATTCCGTAGTAGAACGGTTGGGGCAGGTTAAAAAAACGGTTAATCCGGCAGTAGATATTCTGGAAACCGCAAAAGGAAAACAGAAAATTGATGTATTGGAAAACATTCTTCCCGAACCGCCATTTTCATACGGGGGAATGGAAACCCCGGTAAAAGATATACCAAAAAAAATACAATCGTCTCGGGAACTTATACGGAAACTTCCCCAGACAACTCAAGAAGCCATTGATAGTATTACTGGTAATTTGGAACTCATTAAAAAGACGGCAAAAAAAGACGTTGACCCCTTAAGAGAAACACTGGTTGACCAGTATACTAAAATCACTAAGGACGCTAAGACCCCGGATAGGGATATTGATTTTAATTCCATACGGACAGCACTGGAATACAAGTTACCCGTTAAGCCAGGGGAAGCAACATATAAGCAGTTATCGCAGGGTGAGTTAGAGCCAATTAAAAAATGGCTTGCTAATCCCGGTTCGGTTATTCCTGAGTTTGTGAAAGTTGTTGGTGCGGCGGATGATATGGTTAAGTATCGGGCCCATAAAATATTTACAGAGGCAGAGAGTTTTATGCGGCAGATACCGAGGAAAAGCAAATCATCGGAATTGATCGCTAAAGCTCTAGACGGTCAAATAGACGCATCTTCATTGAATAGTATTGAAACCACAGCTTATCTGGGAGTTAAAAAACTATTTCAGGATTTAGCCAACGAATTCGGGATACAGCCGCAAGATAGGATAGCGGACTACTTCCCGCACATATTCAAGAAATTGCAGGAATCTGGTGCTGATATTTCTACCGAGACTCGCCACGGAGCACAGATAGTTGATAGATTCTTTAAAAGCAGACAGCCAGAACTAGGCGCAAAGGGTTGGGAATTAGACATACACGATGCTGTGGAAACCTATGTAAATCTTGGACTCCGTAAGGTATATTTTGAGCCAGCATTGAAACAGGTTTATAGGGGGGTAATGTCTATGGACGGATGGAAGGGTGAATACGCAAGGATGTGGTTTGATAAGTCTCGTGGAGACCCTCTGGCTATTAATAAAAGACTGGATAGTTGGAGTAAATTTGGACGAACCTATGACGAGAACCTATCTCTATCGTATTATAGGGATTTGCTTGGTCTATCCATTCCCACCATGTTAAAAAACACCACACAGAGTATTAATACGATAGCTGCGGCAGGAATTCTACCAACAATGGCCGGAGCATCTAGGTTCGTTATGAAGTCGCTTACGAAAGAGGGTCGGATGGAGTTACAGCAATCTGGGGTGCTACAGGAAGTTAAAAATATGGTAGAGGTTCAGCAATCCATTGTTCGCAGTATCCCATCAAAAATATCAGATGCTATTATGATGCCAATGACGGCGACAGAATATTTAAATCGTGGCATTGCATACCATACCGGATATTTTAAGTTTCTTTCGGAATACGGGAAGAGCGGGTTAACCCAAGAGGCATTACACGCAGGGGCAAGAGCTGAGGGGGTAAAACTGTCAAATATGACCCAGTTTAAGTATGGAATTATCTATGACTCTCCCTATCTAAGAGACGCTCTCCCTCGGTCTATTTTACAGTTCTCTTCTTTCCCAATTAAACAAGCTAATTTTGTCTATCAATTATATAAGCATGATAAAACTGGGATTATTAGATATCTCGCTATGACCGGTTTCCTGTCATATACTAGGGGATTTGATAGGGACTCAGATGGACCATTCTCAATTAATAATCTTATCCCAAGTTCTCTCGTAGGAGCACCCGCAGTAAAATCTCTGGCGAAAGCGTCCAGGGAACTGGCTGCCGGAAGTAAATATATGGGAACTGCCATGTCAAGCGTGTTCACGCACGGAATTGATAGCGGGTATACTATACAGAATTTGCGTAATGTGGGGAGAGAATGGGGAAATTTCTTAGGGTCTATGGCTGGATATAGATTTGGATATCTTACCGGTTGGCAACCAGTGTCATCTGGAGGAGAACTTGGGAAAGTGATATTTGCTGATTATCCGCTTGAGAGGTCGGAGGCACTAGAAAAGGTAATGCCCGTTGCTGGTGTCCGTCAGGGATTAAAGTTGTTGCATGGAAAAGAAGTAAAATTCTGGAAATAGGGGGTTATAATGGATATATTTATAGATGATTCTACGGCACCGGGAGAGGTCAATAAAAACGGGATAAAATGGTTCATTGACAGAATTAGGAAAGAGGGTCACAGAGCGATACTGTATTCCACAAAGAAAGATGACCCAGAAGCAATGAAGAATATCATGGCAGAACTAAAAACGAACGGATTGCACTTTGACGGTGTATGGAAAACAGCAAAACCAGAAGGAATTATTATAGATAAATCATGTATCCGTTTTAAATCAAAGTTTCAGCAAGTCTATGATATAATGAAAAATATGAATAAAGAAAAGGAGACCTCCAAATGAAAAAGCTATTTATTGCTCTTTTGCTGTGTTCGCTTCCCGTTTTCGTGTTTTCCGATACGGATACGGAAACGCCAACCGAGACCCCTAGCGGAACACCCACCGAAACACTGACACTGACGGAAACCATGACATCAACGGAAACGCTGACGTTAACAGAAACTATGACGTCAACGGAAACAAAAACAATGACCACTACGAAAACATCGTCCCAGACATTTACAGCAACCCCTACCTGCGTTGGGGATAGTCGCCTTAGAATCAATACCTACGCCGACACATATATTGATAATGAAGCGCCCACATCGAACTTCGCCAATTCTTCCACTGTTAGGGTTACTGGGTGGAACGGCGGAGGCGGGCACGATCAAAGCGGTTTCTTAAAGTTTAGTCTTAGTTCTATCCCAGACGGAGCAGAAATACTCAATGCCTCTTTGCGGGTTTATGTGACTGATAGCACTGGCACTGTTCCCCTTAGTATCTTTCGCCTAACGACCACCGGAATGACCTTCACTGGAAGCACATACAACAAAAAAGATGGAACACTTAATTGGGCTAGTGGCGTGTTTAGTGACGATGATTATTCAGTTACGATGGCTGGTGATTTAACGGTCACTGCGTCCTCTTCCTTTTATCACGCTACCATCCTTCCCGGTAGCATAATTAAAGACGGTAGCGGTAATATAGTATTTATTTTAAGGGATATGACGGAAAACAATGAAGAGTCTTGCCGGATATATGCGACCAATAGCGGGGACTCCGATTATTATGCCCAATTAGAGGTTTGCTACAATCTCCCGACATCCACACCAACCACAACCAACACAGGGACAAAGACCCCGACATACACTGGGACGGAGACTCCGACACAAACAGCTACATATTCTCCGACCAATACATCCACTGAGACTCCCACTCGTACAAGAACAAAGACAAACACAGAGACTCCCACGGGGACATCAACGAAAACACAAACAGTTACGCAAACCGGGACAAGAACAAAAACAGAAACTGCCACAAATACATCCACTAGAACATTCACCTACACATGGACACACACTTATACATACACTTTTACTCCCACGGGTGGAACAGACCCAGTTCTGGACCAGAGACTTATCCGTGTTGTGAATCCGCTGGGTAATGTGGTTAATGTTCAGGCAGACGTTGCTGGAGATATCTATGTTATGAACAGGGTAGACCCATCTTACTCGATTCAAATGTTCAATATTGCCGCAGTTGCTCTCACGACAACTGGGAATACGGTCATTTCTCCCACGTCCGGCAAAATTATAGATGTTAAGGGTTGGGCTTGGTATGCGAGCGGAAATGCTACCGTTAGTTATGTAGACGGGACAATTACCGCCGGGCTTCTTGGATACACGGTGTATTCGCCTGTAAATAAAGATGCGTTCCCTACTGGTGGAACGGTGTTTTCAACTACAAGTGGCTCGGGATTATATCTTTCTACGACCGCTGACGTGAATGTTAGCGGTTGGGTATACTATAAATTGCGGTAAAAATCTGAAAGGGGAGGTAGTAATGAAGAAGTTTATTCTGGTTGGAATGATTTTGGCTTTAACCAATTTAGCGTCTGCGTTTCCTATCGCTGACGATGTTTTAGGGGTTGACGTGGAATCCCCATTAAATTGGAATGTCGCTACCGTCTATTCGGTGAAGTATGCCGAGGTTTCCTTGGCTAGCGGTTTATATATTTTACAGGTCAGGACACCTCGGATATGGGTGATTCCCGACATCGTTTGGAATGAGAACCTTATGTTGGGAGCATCCCAGAAAAGAACTTTATTGGGCCTTGCCACTTCGGTTCCCCTGACCTCTTTTGATAGCACCGGAATAATCTCTGACCTGTTACCAGCCTTAAAGAAATTTGACGGAGGTGTTTATGGCGGGTGGGGATATTCAGTTACGACCCTTGACAATCCCGCAAGTATTGAAATAAAGTGGGCTGGATTTGACTTCGGGTTCGGTCTCATTAAACGCTGGTAAAGGGAGGAATTATGGAGATATCAATCGTGGAGACAAAAGTCCCTTTCACATCTAGGCCAATCGGACGGGCGTTGAAAACGCTAGGAGCAGGTATTCTTGGCGTGGTTTTACTATCCCTTCTAGGGTGGGCTTCCGAAGCATCCAACTTTCAACCACTTATTGATTTAATTGATAGCCCTTTTTATCGCTCACTTGCAACTATTAGCGTGGCTTCTTTAGCGTCTTGGGCTGGTCGCAAGGTTAAAGAGAGCGGTGGGGACTTAAAGGTCATTTAGGAGACATAATGACAAAGGGTAATGGGAAGCAACTATACGCAGACGTAGCGGTCATTAAGGAAAAACTCCTCAATCACATAGACAGGATAGAGGATTTTATCGTTAACGACTATCGCCCACTTAAATGCGATGTCCAACGACACAATAAATTGTTTTGGGGTGTGTGGGGCGGATTTGGTGCCTTAATGTTTCTATTCGGTCTAGCCATAAAATTATGGGGACATTTCTAAGGGACCGACCTCTTGGTTGCCCAGCACACTTCCCCGGTGTGTTCCCCCTCGATTAAGAGTGTTCGGTCCCATAATAAGGGGGTAGTATGGACCAACTCTCATTTAAAAGAATTTGCCAGTTAGAGGGCGGATATTCGAACGATCCCGTTGACCGTGGAGGGGAAACCAACCTAGGAATAACACAGTCAGTTTACGACACATACCGTCAATCCAAAACACTAGAAAAGCAAAGTGTTAGATTTATCTCTGAGTCGGAAGCCATGGATATTTATGATTTGTATTATTGGAAGCCCATGGTTTGTGATTCAATTCCTGAAATTCTTCGTTTTGCCATTTTCCAGTTTGCTGTTAATTGTGGGGTAGGAACTGCGGTTAAACGATTACAGGGTATTGTCGGCACTACAATCGACGGTAAGGTTGGTGAAGGGACCCTTGAAGCATTAATGCCTTTGGACCACAAAATTGTCACCACGATGCTTTTCTTGTCTCAAATAATTAGATATTACGAAATTGTGTTGCGTCACCCCGAACAGGGGAAGTTTTTGCGTGGATGGTTAGGTCGTGTCAATACGTCATCAATGTGGTGTGGGCTGGCGGCATCTCGTTAGTATTCCAAAATGTACTTCATGATGAAGTCTTTTTCAGAAAGCACGTTCGACTCCTAGTGAGTGTCCTACTTGGGCGATAGTTGCAATCGTAACGGCGAGCCATACGACAGACATAAATAACAGCGTTGCGATTACGTATCGCCACCACTTCGCTTTCGATGGTCCCCCCGTTTCATACTCTTCTCCGTAACCATTAATGCAAATTTTCTTTTCTTTATGGTCGTTCATTCCATTTATAATCATTTTTTTTCTCCATTTGTTAAGTATCAATTTTATTGCAATCTGGGCATACATTGGTCTGAACATAGACCCCATCCATTACATCACTCAGTTTTATCCCACCTTCACCACTTCGTGAATGTTTTTTATACCTATTGAACCTACATTTACGAATAACTGAACCAACCCAATTTCCACAAATATCACACTTCACCCCCATCCTAGACCAACTTATCTTATCGTAGTTCTTTGCATACTCCGGCGACGGTTTCTGATGATATTCGAATTGCGCCATGGCTTCCCCCTTAATATATTTGATATTTCAGATTAGATAGCATATGCCCCACGCTATTATAAAACCAAATATGCACCCGAAAAGAAAAGCAACCATATCCCTTCCCTGCCTTCCGTTCCTTTCGCTGTCCAGTTCACTAAAAATAGTCATTTTCCCTCCCTTGATTCAAATGCTTCTTTGAAGTGAGCGCAATCCAATGCCGACTTATGGCATTTGGGGCACGCCCTTGGAGCTATCTTCCAGTGATGATGACATTTATCACATACATACACCCCTTTTTCGTTTGGGGTTACTCCGTTATGACTACAGATCGTGCACTTCTTTGCTCCTCCCCAAGCCATATTTATTTTTCCTTATGTTTTTCAGATTTAAATTTATTTATTATGTCTCTTAATTCCTTACAGTGTTTCGCACATAAATCAAGGTCAACGCTCCACGCTGGCACACTTCCGGGAGAAAAACGATACCACCCTACCTTTTCACTATTGCACCTATCGCATTTTGTCATGTTTTTTTTCCTCCCTAATTTTAATTCTTTCGTTTTGTTCTCTTTTTAAAAGCCATACACAGATGAACACATTCTTACAATCCCCGTCATCATTCGGACACTTCTCTTTCTTATGTTTTTTACGCCATTGCGCACATACCATTCAATCACCCCCTGTCAATTAAGAAAAAACCCAAAAACTCGTTGATTAGCCCTTATCTGGCAATAAGATTATGACGCTTTTTTGATTTTTCAGGCTTTTCATACTGGCTTGCGATTTTAGGGGCTTGTGCCGCCAAACGCCTATACACGCTCTTACTTATGGAAACGGTCTCCCTTTGTGGTTTTACTATTTTGGGGCAGTATTCTTCTTCGCTTAGAATGTTACGCATATCGTCAGCACCCCCGCAGCAATCCAATAAATTCCGTGTTTAAAATCCCCGTTCCAGAAGTAACATATACCAGCAAGAAAGTTAATTGAAATCAAGATACATGGAAAGAGCTTAGGGTTCATTTTCCCTCCGCCAAACGATTTAATATTAATGGATATTTTTTTCTTAAATTTTCAGCCCCCTTTGGTTTTGTTGCATTCTTCTTCCTCGCATAACCTATTCAATATTTCGGTATATCCTGCTAAATCAACCAAATTATCTCTTTTATATTTAAATCTATTTCTGGCTAATTTTACAGCTATCATCACCACGCAACACTCTTTCGGTGTTAATTCTTTCCCAAGCATTGCTGTCACAATCTCTGAAATGTATTTAAAATTTATCCTTGGGTCGGCATACTGTGCCTGTCTTTCTCCGTTCACCAAATTTTCCGCTTCTAATAGGATACTATTCATCATTTCCCCCTGTCGAAATCGCAACTTGTGCATATATAATAGTTAGTTTGTCCATCCTTATATTTTTTACATTTTGGTTTCATTAACATTCCGCACCTTTCGCGGTTAGGAGTCATACATCCCCTGATTTTATCCCTAAGTCCAACAACTTGTTTCTTGGTCAAGGGTTTCTTTTTCACTACCCTTGGTTCCGTGATAGAAGTGTCTATTAAATCTACCGTTCTCCGCAGGTAGGAATTACCACCGTCCACCATGCTGTGCCCGCACTCGCACTCCCTGTAATCATGAGTGAAGTTGCTCACTATCTCCTGTTTACATTTTGGGCATATCCCCGAATTACGGAGTATTTTTACATCCACGCAGGAAATCATTCCATCCACCTCCCCGCTATCTCTTTTATTGCCTCTAACGCTTTTGTTTTGTCTCCTCCGTATTTAAGGCAATTTCTGGAAACATTATATGCCTCTTCCAAAGACCCGTTCATCTCGGAAGCGTTCACGGCGCACCGATAATTATATTTGTCATCTTCACTGTTTAGGTTGAACATTAGTATCGCCTTCATTTTCCACCCCGCATATGAACGAATACAATTCCACCCTTTAAAACATGCTTTATATCTTCAATGTTGCGAAACCAAAAGCTCATCCACCTTGTTTTTTTCCCTATACAAAGACTAAGCCTCCACCCCCTAGAATATTCTCTCGCCATCCAACAAAATTTACCTTTCATTTTCCCTCCCCTGGGTATTTAATTGCCAATATTCAACCCCAGCATTTAGGCTTTAATGACCGCTAGGGGTTTTAGTTTAACCAATATCTTCACCAAGTCCTTTTGGTTTTCCATTACAGCGTCTATGTCTTTATATGCCCCTGGAGCCTCATCCAAATCTTGCTGGTTACGAACTGAATGAACTATTCCCATGTCGTCCATCCGCTTTTTTTCTTCTTCAAGATTCAATGTTTTTATCGCTTGCCCCCTTCCCATTTTTCTACCCGCTCCGTGAGAGCAAGACCTGACGCTCTCTTCGTTTCCCAAACCCTCAACGATATAGCTGGAAGTTCCTTGGCTGCCAGGTATGATACCCAACTGCCCAGACCGAGCTGACGTTGCCCCCTTGCGGTGTATCCAAAGGTTCTTCCCCCTATAACTTTCAATCGTGGCGTAATTGTGGTGGATATTTATCGTTTGCAGTCTTTGAACATTAAAAGATGAACGAAGAATATTTTCTACCCGGTCCATCATTAAATCCCTGTTCCTTTGAGCAAAATCCAGACAAAAATTCATTTCTCCGATATACGCCTTTCCTTGGAGGGTTTCACCGGGTAAAAAGGCCAAATCCCATTCCTTTTTTATCTCAGTAAACCATTCTTGATTAAATTCTTTTGCCATTTTATTATAGGCGTCACAAACTTGCTTTCCGACATTTCTTGACCCGCTATGGATCATAATCCAGATATTTCCGTCATCCCCTTTTTGTATCTCAATGAAATGGTTTCCCCCGCCAAGCGTACCCAACTGATAAGCCGCTCTTGAGAGCTGGGAAAAAACAATAGGGTATGTTTCGCTATCTATCCCTGGGTATCCAAAAAGAAGCGGAGCAATTTCTTGGCGTTCCTTGTGATGCTCAAATCCTAGTGGTATTTGCTGGCGTATTTCCCCCATAATTATCTTCAATTCCTCTTGAGTTAGATGTTCTAGGGATGTCTTTACCGCCACCATCCCGCATCCTATATCGACCCCAACGGCATTTGGGATAATGACACCATCTGTCGCTAAAACCCCACCGATAGGCATACCGTATCCCATATGGCAATCCGGCATTAAACCAACAAACTTTGCAAATGGAAGCATTGACAAATTCTTAGCCTGGGATAGGCAGGACGGCTCGATATCCTCTGGCTTGTCTAACCAAACCTTGATAGGAACTTTCTGTTCTGGATTTATTTCCCTGTCATATAAAACAAACATATTCCCCCCTTTATCTATTTTGCAATCTCTAGGCCGGTTTCAGCCCGGCTACACTTAAGGTGGGCGCGCTGGTGATGTCGCCCCGTTTTACGGTCTGCCGACTGCCTAACCATACTCATCTCAGCAGTTACACCCGCACCGTATCGCTACACCGGGCATACCCCCTTAAGTTCGATTCGCGTGTCAGCTCCACGCCGCTAGAGATTGGACTTCTCCATTTTATTTTTAAAAACTGTTTTAGGTGTAGGCGTGCAACAACGCCTCGTTTTTAAGACCACCAAACGCCACACTAAGCCGGGTCAAAGCGTTGGTCCCTCCGATGTCCGGCGTGAGGATTGCTTGCGGCTCTCACCGCCCTGCTTGGAGGTCTCACCCAAAACCATTCTTTACTGTAAACGATAAGTCTCTTTAACCGTATATCCGAACCTTGTATGATTACCCTTCCCATTAAGACACTTCTGACACCATCTTTCAACCCACGATATAACTCCTTTATTAAAAAAGACAAAGTTACCGTGAATAGCACAAACCGGCTTACCACACCGGCAACAGGAGTTTGCTTTGTAAAAATGCCCGCAAGGAGTAACCCTCCAAGGATGTAATTTAAAACAATTATCGTCATTTATCTTTTTCATGTTTCCTCTTTCTTGTGCGCAATTCCTTGCGCTTAATGCAAGATTTTGCAACCAATGCGCAACCTATTGCGCTTGCCCAACAAGTCCTTAACTCACCCCTCGGTATCCAAGGGAATAGGTCATGAACGTCCGATAAATCCGATAAAGTGGAACAAACGCCCGATTTCTTATATTTCTTAATCATCAACTTGTTTCGCTTAATCATCAACCCTCCTTAGTTCTTCTTCAAACATTTCACATTGTCCGTGTTCGTTAGATAATATTGCCCCTTTAGGGCAACCTTCTTGATATGCAAATACCGTACATACCCATCCAATTCTGGTCATAATTGAATTACCATCTACACACGGGTGCCCGTTTAAAGGAAAGTGCATTGAACAATGACAGCAACACCCCCACCTATGTCCTTTATTTGGACACGCAGTAGTTTCCATTCGACCCCCTATGTTAAAAATGCCTTCCCTTTTTCAATACGATAATTCTCTACAGAAAAGTTTCCGCTTGCGTCCTTTTCCAAAATAGCGAACCCGTGGTTCCATTGATTGATGCGTGCGTATTCAGGGTGTAGTATCTGAAGGCATCCGGTCGTCCAAGTAGACACCCCATCATCATCCCCACGCTTATACGAAAAGAACGATGATTTATGGTAGTGGGCTCCCATAACATGTATCCCCATCTTCAAGAAAATTGATCTGGCCGGAGAAACTAAAGTAGAAAACCCCTTACCCAGTTCATCACCGTGTATCAATGTTAGTTTACCATATTTCATTAAATTGTCATCCACTATAACCTTAACCTCGTCATCCATATCAAGAAGGTCGGCGAGGGCAACGCTATCATTTAATGCGGGGGCTTTTGCCCAAATATAATGAGCCAACCGTCTTTCGTGATTGGCGCACTTCCACCAATTTTTAACATCTAGTTTTTGTGATGTGTACCTAAATAACTGTCTTACGCAAGACAGTTCTCTTTCCATTGATGGCATGCCTGGATTTTGAATGAAACGGGATAACATATACATATCACATACATCACCGTTCCAATATACTGAATCAACTTTTCTTTCCTTTGCGGTTTTTATTGCTATTTCTAATGCCTCGATATCGTGTTGCGGACAGTGCGGGTCAGCCAAAACCAAAGTTCTTTTCCATTCCTTTGGTAACTGCCTAAACGCCCATTTATCACCAACAGATTTCGGAATGGAAAAATTAAATCTTTGCATTCTGAATTGATGCCCCCTCGTACCCATTTGGTATCGTATTTTATCCCTAGTTGAATCAACTTCGGGGAAAACAGAGGGATATTTTTCTACTAAATATCTTGCTAAAGCTCTTTTCGCCCACCCCTGTTTCTCTACCAATTCTTCACCTATTATCCTTTGAGCTTCGGTCACTTTTTCCTCCCTTAAGATTTTTTCGGGGGACCCCCAGACCAAGCCATCACCCCATGGTAACGCCCAGTTTTAAACTGGGGGACCTTATTTTAGCCGTTCCCCGTCCTTCCAATTCTCCACAAACCACGGTGAGCCGTTCTCGTGCCACACTTCCCTTTTCCCTTCCAGTTTCCCGTCCTTCCAATTATCCACCACATACGGTGAGCCGTTGGAGTACCACGCTTCCCTTTTCCCGTCCCGTTCCCCGTTTTTATAATTCTCCACCACATACGGTGAGCCGTTCTCGTACCACACTTCCCTTTTCCCCTCCAGTTTCCCGTTTTTCCGATTCTCCACCACATACGGTGAGCCGTTCTCGTACCACTCTTCCCTTTTCCCCTCCCGTTTCCCGTTTTTCCAATTCTCCACCACATACGGTGAGCCGTTGGAGTGCCACGCTTCCCTTTTCCCGTCCAGTTCCCCGTTTTCCCAATTCTCCACCTCACACGGTGAGCCGTTCTCGTACCACGATTCCCTTTTCCCGTGCCGTT
>Ga0208375_1001135_pt1 | contig 31801 bp, 28 predicted proteins | sample RifOxyD1_FD_184038 | JGI IMG/M metagenome (GOLD analysis project Ga0208375, IMG submission 184038) | Soil microbial communities from Rifle, Colorado - Rifle Oxygen_injection D1 (SPAdes) | ecosystem: Environmental > Terrestrial > Deep subsurface > Rock core/Sediment | place: Rifle, Colorado...
GGCGGAGGATTCGGCAATGTGCCGGGGCTTGGCATAGAAAAAATTGCAAAGTATTTGTCTAAAAGTTTGGCAAATATGAAGCTCGGAATTGATTTGCCCGGAGAAGAAGCCGGTTTTGTGCCCACTCCGGAATGGAAATTAAAAAACAAAGGAGAAAATTGGTATCAGGGCGATTCGTATAATGTTTCAATCGGCCAAGGCGATCTTCTTGTTTCTCCGCTTTGGATCAACAGCTTCGTTTCAGCCATTGCCAACGGCGGAACGATTTATAAGCCGCTAATGGCTCAAAGAATACTTGATCAGGATAAAAACACCGTAAAGATTTTTAATTCTGAAAAAGTTTCCGATTTGCCGTTCAAGCCGGAAATTATAAAAGAAATAAAAAGCGATATGGAAGAAACGGTTATTTCCGGCACGGCAAAATTATTAAAAGATCTGCCCGTCAGAGCCGGGGCCAAAACGGGAACCGCCGAAGTGGTAAAAAATAAAAGCATAAATTCTTTATTTACCGCATTTGCGCCGTGGGAAAATCCGGAGATTGCGATTACGGTTCTTGTTGAGGGTTCCGCGTCAAATCAAGGCTTGGCCATACAGACCGCCAATAATGTTTTAAAATGGTATTTTGGCAAAGATTTGAAACAGAAAGAAGCTGCTATATCCGTTCCGCCTTCGCCAGCGCCAAATCAGTTACCAACAATAACGCTTGCGCCAAGCCAATAGCCATGATATACTTCTTTTCTTATTTAGATTGTTAAAAAGTCTTATTTTAATTAAGTCATAAAACATAATTAATAATTAATATGGACAATCAATATTTTAGCAAAGAAGGGCTGGAAAAATTAAAGAGGGAACTTGAAGAAAGATTAACCGTTGTAAGACCGGAAATTGCCGTGCGGATAAAAGAAGCTAAAGAGGAAGGGGATTTGTCTGAAAATGCGGCATATGATGCGGCCAAAGAATCACAATCGGCCAATGAAGGTAAAATAGAAGAAATCAAGAATATTTTGGAAAACGCAGTGATAGTAACCGGTTCCAGCGGAAGCGGTATTGTTGGTGTTGGTTCCTGTGTTAAGGCCGAATCAAAACATGGCGTGCAGGAATTCGTTATTGTCGGGGCTTCTGAATCAAACCCTGGTCAAGGATTCATTTCTAATGAATCGCCTCTCGGTAAATTATTTTTGGGTAAGAAAAAAGAGGAAACAGTTGAACTCAAAACGCCCAAAGGCGCCGTCGTCTTATATAAGATTTTAGAGATTAAATAAAATTTTTACGGAGTATGATTTAAAGAAAGCCTTTTGCGGGGCTTTCTTTGTTTTTTATTTTTGTTATTATTATAAAGATGGCACTGGAAGAAATACTCAATATAAAAAAAGAAAAGATAAAAGATCTAAAAAGGGCCGGGATTGATCCTTATCCGGCGCAATCTTCGCGCACTCACAAAATCTCCGAGGTTCTGAAACAATTTGATAAATTAAGTGCGGATAAAGAGACGCTAATTTTGGCGGGGCGGGTAAGAGCTTTGAGGGGACATGGCGGAGTCATATTTTTTGATATTGATGACGGTTCCGCTAAGATACAGGGGCTTATCAAAGAAGATGCCGCCGGTAAAGATTTTTTTAAAAATTTCACGAAGTTTATTGATATCGGCGATTTTGTGGAAATAAAAGGTTCTCTTTTTAAAACCAAAAAAGAAGAAAAAACATTGGAGGTTCAGGAATATAGATTATTGACCAAGACTCTGCTTCCTTTACCCGAAAAATGGCACGGCTTGCAGGACATTGAAGAAAGATTACGCCGGCGCTATTTGGATTTGATTATGGATTCGGACGAACGCGAGATATTTGTAAAGAAATCTCATTTTTGGCAATCAATCAGAAAGTTTTTAATTAACGAGGGCGGACTTGAAGTTGAAACTCCGGTGCTTGAGCGGATTCCCGGCGGAGCCGATGCCGAACCGTTTTCCACCCGCATGAACGCGCTGGATATGGATTTGTATCTCCGCATCTCGCTTGAGCTTAATCTGAAGCGTTTAATCGTCGGCGGTTACGATAAGGTTTTTGAGATCGGAAGGATATTCAGAAATGAAGGAATAGACCGCGAGCATTTACAGGATTACACCCAAATGGAGATGTATTGGGCGTATTATGACTATGAAAAACTGATGGTCCTGTTAAAAAATATGTACCAAGCTGTTATCACGGAAACTATCGGTTCTCTGGCGCATGAATATCAGGGTCGCCAAATTGATTGGTCAGGAGATTGGCTCAAGATTGATTATTACGATTTTTTTAAAAAGCATACCGGTCTTGATTTGTCTTCAGTCAGCGAAGCAGGGCTCAAAGCTTATGGTTCCGAAAATAATATAGATATATCGCAACATCTCGGACGAGGCCGGCTGATAGATGTAATTTTCAAAAAGAAAGTGCGGCCGAATCTTATCCAGCCGTGTTTTTTGGTTTTGCCGCCGGTAGATATAGAGCCGCTGGCCAAGCGCTGGCCGCAAGATCATGGCAGAGTGGAACGATTTCAGATAATGGCTGGAGGAAGCGAACTTGGCAAAGGATTTTCCGAATTGAATGACCCGATGGACCAGAGAGAAAGATTTGAAGAACAATCCAGGTTGCGCGAAGCGGGCGATAAGGAAGCGCAAAGAATGGACGAAGATTTTGTTGAAGCGCTTGAATACGGCATGCCTCCGACGGCCGGGTTCGGAGTGTCAGAACGGCTTTTCGCATTTATTACGGATCGTTCTGTCAGGGAAACGGTTTTTTTCCCGTTGATGAAACCAAAAGAATAGAGACAAGTAGCAAGAGACAGGCGACAAGTTAAAATTTACTTGTTGCATGTAGCTTGTCGCTTGCAACTGATTTTATGCTGGACATTAAATTTATCCGCCAAAATCCGGAATTAATAAAACAAGCCGTTCAAAAAAAACATGTTGATTTTGATGTTAACCGCCTTATCGCCGTTGATGCCCGAAGAAGAGAATTATTGGAATCCTCGGAATCATTAAAATTCGAGCAGAATAAAAGATCCAAAGGGCCGCAATCGCCGAAAGACCTTGAAGAGCTGAAAGCTATCAAGGGAAAAATCAAAGTGTTGGAAACCGAACTGGAAACCGTCCAAAAAACATTTAACGAATTGATGCTCTTAGTTCCAAATGTTCCGGATGAATCGGTGCCGGAGGGCAAGTCCGACGCCGATAATAAAGAAATTAAAACATGGGGCAAGCTTCCCAAATTTAATTTTACGCCGAAAGACCATATTGAATTAATGAAAGAGCTTGATTTGGTTGATGTTGAACGAGGAGCGAAAGTTTCCGGATTCAGGGGTTATTTTTTAAAGAATGAAGCGGTTATTTTGTCTTTTGCCTTGTGGCAATTGGCAATGGAACAACTTTTAAAAAAGGGTTTTCAGCCGCTGATTGCTCCGGCGATTGCAAAAGAATTTAATTTTATCGGAACCGGCTGGTTGCCCCAGGGTAAAGACGAAGTTTATAAAGTCGGAGAAGACGGTTTTCTCATCGGTACCGCCGAGGTGTCGGTAATGGGCTATCATTCCGACGAAATTTTAAAAGAAAATGAATTGCCCAAAAAATACATTGCCTTTTCTCCGTGTTATCGTTCCGAGGCGGGGTCATACGGCAAAGACACCAAAGGCATTTTGCGCGTCCATGAATTTTATAAACTGGAACAGGTGGTTTTGTGCAAAAATGACCATGAGGAATCGGTAAAGTGGCATGAGGCGCTTACTCAAAATGCCGAAGAAATGATGCGAGCGCTTAAACTTCCTTACAGAATAGTGCTTAATTGCGCCGGAGACTTGGGTCTCGGACAAGTTAAAAAATATGATCTTGAAACCTGGATGCCGTCGCAGGAACGGTATCGGGAAACGCATTCGTCTTCTTATTTCCATGATTTTCAATCTCGTCGGCTGAATATCAAATACCGCGACCGCAATAATGAAGTTCATTTTGTCCACTCTCTTAATAACACTGCTTTGGCAACGCCGAGAATTTTGGCGAATATCATTGAAAACTATCAAACCAAAAAAGGAACGGTTGTTATTCCCAAAGTTTTAAAAAAATATATGCAAGGAATTAGGGAAATTAAAAAGAAATAATTGATAATTGTTTGTGAGACCGGCTAATATTAAGACAATCAGCGGAGCAAATATTTTAGAGCGCCGAAAAAGGCGTTCCTTTCTTTTTAAATTGGTTTTACTTGGCGTTGCCACGGTTTTTCTTTCTGCGTTTACAATTTATCTTTTATTTTTTTCCGGTATTTTAGAAATACGGTCTGTCACAATTAATCAAAAAGATATATCCGATGCCGAAACAACCGGCAAAAATCAAATATTATCAAAGATAGTTTCTATTTTAGAATCCAAAAAATACGGCTATCTGAAAACGCAAATGAACATTTTATTTTTTAATTCTTCGGAAACCGAGAAAGAACTGCTGGCCGACCTTCTTTTTATAGATCAAATAAAGATAAACAAAAAATGGCCTCATGATTTGAACATAGATTTTTCATTAAAAAACATTGCTGGAATATGGTGTTTCCAAAATGATAAATGCCGTTATTTTGACTCCAAAGGAACATATTGGGGAGAAGCGGCTAAATCATTCGGTTTTCTTTTGTTAACCGTTAATGATTTAAGAGACAATAATAATGTCGCAGACAAGGGAACAGTTGATGTAAAATTCCTGGAAGCGATTAAAAAGGCGGCTGATTATTTTAAGACCTTAAATTTAAAAATCGGAAATGCCCTTATTCCTAAAGAATCCCTTGGCGAATTTTGGTTAGATACCAACAAGGGTTATTTCGTAATTTTTGACAATAAATCGGATATCGCCGGACAATTGGAAATATTAAGGATTCTTTTAAATGAACGCGGCAAAGACCCCAACTTTAAACCGCAATACATAGATCTCAAAATTGACGGGAGAATTTATCTTAAATAGGGCTTGCGTTTTATTTAGTTTTGTGGTATAATTAAAGGGTAGGGTTAGAACTTAAAAAAGGAGGTGAGATGGCGGCGCAAAACCCGGAATACGAACTTTACGATGTGAGCCGACACCCGGATAACAAGGAGGTGTTGCGAGTTAGGATTCGAGTGTACAATTACCTTGTCGTCTTTTATCGGGAGGGTAAGAAGAATAGTTTGCGGTGGTACACAAACCCTCTCGGCAAACAAGTCGCGTATTTTCCGGGTCAAGACATTTGTGACACAGCGTTGTTCAAACAAGCCCGCAAACAGGCGGCCGGAATATTTGCATCATCGCGACAAGTGTCAAAGAAAAAAAAAGAGAGAGCGCCAAAACAGCTCACTTTTTCTTTCTAATCATTCCTTCACAGGAGCTCTTCGGGGCTCCTTTTGATTTCTTCTCTTTGGTTTTGAGATTTTAGTTTTTAGTTTTGAGTTATTTAGTTATACGCCAGACAAAAATGGAGTTGCCGATAATTGTCACGGGTTGATAGGAATTAAGCCAGAGATAATTATCAATCGGTTGTTTGCTGGTGCCCATCAGGAAACTTGCCGAAACGGCAATATATCCGCCCTCGAGATATTCTTTTAAGAAATCCTCCGCGCTTTTGTATTTTCCGGCTGACATCCAAACATACTTATCTTTTAAATAATAATACGGGTCAGCCCAGCCGAAATAATCAAGATTGATTTTGGAAATGTTATTTTGTTCAATCCAATCGCCAAGGCGTCTTAAATCTTGTCCCCAGTCCAAGTTTGAATCAACTACATAATTATGCCCGCCCGCCGGTCCGCCGACGGTTTGATTGAAATAAGTAAGATAGTAGGGATAAGTTTTTATATTTTCGTACAGATACCAGCCGACGAGAGTAAAAAATAAGAAATATAAAATGTAAATAAATTTTTTGTTTTGGACTTTAGACTTTAAACTTTGGACTAATCTGACAACTTGCCCCGAAACTAAAATATAAACAAATCCATAAGTCGGTAAAAGATGCCGGACGCCAATATTTAAATTTGCCTTAAGACTGGAATACCAATAAATTACGAGCCACAGAAGCATCGCAAATTCTGTAAAGTGATTTTTTAACCAATCTGCAAAACTTTTAACTTTTAACTTTAAACTTTTAACTTGAGCGCTTATAGCTAACAAAACAATAAGCGCGAGTCCCCAAAATGCCAAAGGCTCTTTTATAAAGTAAACAATCGGGAAGTACTTTTTCCAAGCGACATTTTTCACTTCTCCGAGAAAATAGGCGGTATTGCCTCCGACACTGCGCTGGGTCACCATCAATAAACCAAGTCCGTATTGCGCTAACGGCCGGATGAATGACTTGTCGGACGCCCAAACAACGGGGTCGGCAACCTTTCTGTTGCCGTATGAAATTAAATGAAAGACGGTGTCTTGCCGTTGTTTTTCCGGCGGGTAATTTTTTGTATGCAAAGCGTACACCGGCCAGACAACAAAAATATATCCGGCCGCGATGACGGCGCCGGCAAGAAATATACACTTAATTAGGCCTGTCAATTTTTCTTTTTGAGTTAACGCCCAAGATAATGCAAGAATTGCAAAAAAGGGAACCAACAAAAAGGCCGAGAATTTAGTAAGTTGGGCTACGCCGAAGGCAAATAACGCCAGCAAAAAGTTTTTTCGGGTAGTATTTTTTAAGAAACCGATAAAAAAATAAGTTGCGAATAAGACCCCAAAAAGAGCCGGAATATCCGTGGTAACAAATCGGCTGTGGGCCATCACGGTTGGAGAAAAAGCGAACAAGAACAAAGCAATAAGCGCCGCTGAATAACCGTAAAGTTTTTTAGTCCAAAAGAAAACAATCACGGCTGACAGAATAAAAAATAACAGCATGGGCAGTTTGGCCGTACGAACAAGTTTAATGGCGTCATTGCCAAAATTAAATATCAGCTGGCGGCCAAAATTCCATTGCTGGTCGTTTATTCCATTATTCCAAAACGATGTTTCAAAAACATCTTGATTAAGACGCGCCGTCAATAATGCCAATCCGGCTAAATCTTTGGCAAGAGGCGGGTGTTCGGGGTTTAATCGGTAGTCGCCCTTAACGATATAAGAATAACCGGCGCCAATATGAGGAATTTCGTCAACGATGGGGGAATCATTCCAAACGCTGGCAACGGCTAAAATAACCGCTGAAGCGATAATGATAACCGCGAAAAAATTAAAAAGACGGGGCATAAAAAAATGTTATCTTGCCATCTTGTTGCCAATTAACAATTAACAAGATATCAATTATCAATCAATTCATCATTCTATCGGTATCACCGTGGCTTTGCGATCATACTGTCCGGCATTAAATTGAGCTTCGGTGATATAATAAATATTTTTTGCTTTTTGTTTTTCCGCGGTATACGAATCGGTAAGAAACATCACTGTTTGAGCGGGAACTGGAATTCCGTTGACGGCAACGCCGGATGCATTCACCACTAAATATTTTTTGGTTTTTACGGAAAGTGAATTTATCCGATTGGCAATTTCCGTATAATTTTGGTTAAAAGCTTCAGCGGTTTCGTTAGCCCTCGCCCAATCGTTAAAATATCTCCAATATTCATAAAAACCGATAGCGCCGAGAAAAATAACGAGAGTTAGGGCAACCACCGCGTGTGTTTCCGGATGGTGGCCTCGGCCATAAATGCCGGCCGCCTCATGCCGGTCGCTTAATTCATACCAATCGTTCAATTTATCAAAAATCCACCAAATGCCTTTTGCGGCGAAAAGCATTATTATCGGCAGAACGCCTAAAGTTCTCAAAGCGTGAGGCGCTTCAGTGGATAAAAATCCGGGCAAAAGCATGATAAAAAACCAGGAAAACATCAGCGTATGGACAGTAGAAAAGTGGCCGTGTTTTCTTTTTAGCCAATGGATCAGCTCGTTTATGAATCCGATGGCAAAAAATATTCCGATTGGCCAAGGCAATATCGGCAAACCGGAAATATTGTGCCGCTGATTATAATCTCCTTGAAAATTAAACATTCCCAATGTTTTAACGATGCTAAGCCCCAGTTCTTTTAAAGGATTTTGCTGGGAAAAAACCGAGACCGATGCGCCTTCTCGCTTAAGAAAGTCGCCCTGATGTTTCCAAAAATAAGCACCGACAGGCAGAGCGACAATAATGGCGGTAATCGCCGCAAGGGCAAATCCGCGGAGAAGATTATTTCTCATATGCTCATATTTTGAACTCAAGAAAGAAAAATCGTTTTTGAGGAATCGCCAATAATTCAAAAAGACGATGATGGCTATAAGGGGCGCGATGCGATAAGAAATATAAGTGTAAAAACCCAGTCCGCCGATAATGCCGGCCAATAAATAATAAGACAGCCGGCCGGTTTTCAATCCGCGCCATAAAAAGAAAAACAGATAAACCAAGATGAACGGAACCATAATCGCCCTGAAGCCGATTCGCGAGAAATTAACATGCCAAAAAGAGATTGCCGTCAAAAATCCGGCAATTGCGGCAAGCCGCCATTCAAACAGTTCCCGGACCAAAAGATACAATCCGACGACTGTCAAAATTCCGATAAGCGCCGAAACAAAGCGCAAAGACCATGGATGGGCGCCAAAAGCCCGAATGGACAAGGCTTGTAGGTTGATAAACAACCCTTCGCGTCCGTTGTTTTCGGGGTAGAATATTTTGAAGTTTTTTGTTTCCAGCGTCTGGACGGCGTTGTTGCCGTTCATCGCTTCATCGGGATAGAGCCCGGGCGGAGTGGAACCAAGTTGATACAACCTGAAAAATCCCGCCACCGCAACGATAATCAAAAAAACTAAAAGTTCTTTTTTGCGCATAATGAATTAATATTAACAAAATTTTAATTGAAACAACAGATAATAACTCCGCAATCGGCAAACCACAAGCCCATTTCGGGCACGGCGTAAATTCCTGCTGGAATTTCGCCTTTCACTCGCGCCAGTCGCGCTCCGTAAATCCCGAAAGTGAGCTTGTGGTTTACCGATTTAAAACAGAGAATTTTATTTACATTTATTAACTTAAATGCTATAAATTATAAACGACACAGCACTTTGACATGGAGAGGAAAAATGGCAAAAACAGTCAAATTATATGACCTGCGAGAGAGAAATTATCCTCACAATCGGGGAGATAAATTCCGAAGTCTGCAGATTTTTGAATGTTGGGTATGCGGAGCATTGAGCAATCAGGTTATCATGGGCGGTTACCTCGGATATGGCGTAAGGGTGGTTTGTCCCAATAGCTCCGAATGTTGGCACCATGAGCTTGAGGAAAAGTTAAAGTGGCTGGAGAAGCTCTACCCCAAATCGTATAAACAGAAATTTCAAAAAGAAATAACCGTCATGAAACGGCAACACAAAGCAAAGATCAAAAACGATATTGAGGGTAAGCCCAACATGTCTTTAAAACGGCCTATGACAAATACATTTTCTTGGAATACTAGAAACAAACCTTGCTCTCACAGAAATTTCTAAAAATTACCGTCAAATCCGCACACCGTATGGCGGATTTTTGTTTTAACAATCAACAATTAGCAATTAACAATTTTAATTTGTGCTATAATAATTGTATGGTAGAAAATTCTTCAACAATTGAACAAGAAATAGCTCGGTTGGAACAACAGCTTCAGGAAAAGAAGTTGGCTTTGGGCGACCAGGAAACCGGAGCGCAAGAAACAATTCCTTCCGATAAAGAAATTTTGCATGAAATAGTCGGAGAGAAAATACAAGAAAGCGCCGAAACGCAACAAACAATACCGCCGAGCCTGCCTGCGCAGGCAGGCGATGATACGACTGTTCAACCGGCTCCCGCGGTAGAGTCGCCCAGCTACCTTACACCCGAATTAAAAGATAAAATTCAACAGCTTATAAATTTGGCTTTCAATAAAAGCATAGATGAAGCGATCAAGGAGGCCTCAAAGACAAATAATGCCGCCCTGATAGACGCTTTTCACGATGTTATCGTAGATGAATTGTACAATTCTTTAATTGAAAGAAAAAAGTTAGAAGTAATTAAATAAATTTGTCATTATTGTTTCTAATAACTTACGCTGTTATTTTGGCAATTATTTTTATTGCCGGTTTAACTTTGATCGGTTCTCTGCGAACCAAAGGCAGTCTTCATCGGGCGTTAAACATGACTCTGTTTTTGGTGCGAGTGCCGAGGGAATCTAACTCGCCAGTCGGCGGAGGCGGAAGCGCTCCCAAAACAGAAAAAGAACTCATCAGCATCGGGGAACAGCTCCTTTCCGGTTTTTCCAATATCCATTCCAAGGGGTGGAACAAGTTTTTATACGGCGAGCCGTACTTGTCTCTTGAAATGGCCGTTCACCATATCGGCGAGGAAACTCATTTTTACATCGCCGTACCCAAAAACAACGACGATATCATAGAGAAACAAATTTACGGATATTATCCGACAGCCGATATCAGCCGGGTGAAAGATTATAATATTTTTAATCCCGAAGGGGCTAATGCCGGAGCATATTTGAGCTACATAGCCGATTCGGTACTTCCGATTAAAACCTATCAGAAACTTGAAACGGATCCGATCGGGGGCGTGTTGACGGCTATGTCTAAGCTTCAGGCGGAAGGCGAGGGCGCGGCAATGCAGCTTCTTATCCGTCCCAGCCATGCCGGCAATTTAAAATCTCTTGCCGCCAAAGTCGCCCGCGAAATGCAGCTTGGCTATCAATTTAAAGAAGCTCTGCAGAGAGCGCGACATCCGATAAAACCAAAACCGGGCCAAACTCCGGAACCGGCTCAACAAAGAACAGTCACGCCCGCGGATGAAGAAGTAATCAAAGCGATAACCGCCAAAACCGGCAAGCAAACATTTGATGTGGATATCCGGCTTATTGCTTCAGCTCTTTCTCAAGCGCGGGCGGAACAGATATTGCAAGATTTTCAGGGAGCGTTTGTCCAGTTTTCGTCTCCCGATTTAAACGGCTTAAAAGCAGTCAAACTTGCCGGCGGAGCATTATCAAAATTAATTTATAATTTTTCTTTCCGTCTTTTTAACAACAAACAGTCTCTTCTTATGTCAACAGAGGAGATTAACAGTTTGTATCATTTCCCCGTGGCTTCAACAGCCGCTCCGCGAGTCAAGTTTTTAAAGGCGAAACCGGCGGAACCTCCGGCTAATCTGCCTCAAACAGGCGTAGTGTTGGGTAAAAATGTTTTCCGCGGACAAGAAGTTCAGGTAAGAATGTCCGAGGAGGACCGGCGCCGGCATTTGTATATTATCGGGCAAACCGGCACCGGTAAATCTACTCTGATGAAAGCTTTGCTCCGTCAGGATGTGGAAAACGGCAAGGGCATTTGTCTTATTGATCCTCATGGAGAATTTGCGGAGTTTGTATTGTCTATCATTCCGAAAGAACGCGCCGAAGATGTCATTTATTTTGATCCGGGCGATATCGCAAGGCCGATGGGATTAAATATGCTTGAAATTGATCCGTCCCACCCCGAACAAAAAACAATGGTTATTGACGAGCTCTTTGGGATTTTTGACAAATTATACAATCTTAAAGAAGTCGGCGGGCCGATGTTTGAAAAATATTTTAAAAATTCCGCGCTTTTGCTTCTGGACGATTACACCAACGAAATTCCCGTTTTGGCCGATATCGGCCGGGTTTTGGTGAACGATCAATATCGGGCCGACAAATTAAGCCGTGAAACCAATCCGTTGGTCAAAGAATTTTGGCAACTGGAGGCGGAGAAAGCCGGCGGAGAACAAAGTTTGGCCAACATCGCTCCTTACATTACTTCCAAACTCAACGCTTTTATTTTTAACGAATTTTTAAGACCGATCATCAATCAAAAGAAAAGCTCCTTTAATTTCAGAGAAGTTATGGACAGCCAAAAGATTCTGATTGTTAATCTTTCAAAAGGCAAAATAGGGGATATTAACGCCAATTTGCTTGGCATGATTATTGTCGGCAAGCTGATGATGGCGGCATTATCCCGCATAGACATATTGGACGAGAAAGCCCGTAAAGATTTTTATCTGTACATGGATGAATTTCAGAATTTCACGACCGACAGCATTGCGACGATTTTATCGGAAGCCCGAAAATACCGCCTTGATTTGATTGTTGCTCACCAATTCATCAAACAGCTCAAAGAAAGCATCAGAGACGCCGTTTTCGGCAATGTCGGCTCCATCGCGGCGTTTCGCATCAGTCCCGACGACGCTGAATTTATGAAAAACAAATTTGAACCGGTATTCAGCCCGCAAGATTTGATGAACATAGACAATTTAAACGCTTATGTTAATTTACTGATTAACGGACAGACGGCGCGGCCGTTCAATATCAAGTTGGAAACGGAAAGAGTATTCGGCGCCGGTTCTCCGGAAATCGCCCGAGCCGTCAAAGAAATGTCTTTCATCAAATACAGCCGGCCGCGGGAAGAAGTGGAAAAAGAATTGCTTGCCAAGTATAGTTCAACAAGCTGACAATGTAACAAGATAACAAGATTTATGTTTAATAAAAAAGACGCTTTGTATTCCATAATTACGGGTTTTACGGCGGGGTTTTTAGCTTGGCGCATATTCGCCTTTTTAAATATCTCCAATTTTTATTTCTTGCCCGGAGCGTGGCTGACAGTTTTGATTCCCGTTCTTTGGATTATCGGCGTTAATTTGGGTTATTTTTTAGGACGGTGGATGCCTTTTTTTAATCAATTCGGCAAGTTCGTCGCCATAGGATTTACCAATGCAACGGTTGATTTCGGCATACTGAATTTATTCATATTTCTTACCGGAATTACAGCCGGTTTTTGGTATCCTGTTTTTAAAATAGGTTCTTTTTCGGCAGGGCTGATTCACAGTTATATTTGGAACAAATATTGGGCGTTTAAAGCGGGAGCCAGTAAAGGAGGCAAAGCGGAATTTTTAAAATTTGCCGGCGTGGCGATAGCCGCTCTTTTCGTAAATGTCGGAACAGCTTCGTTCGTGGTTAATTTCGTCCATCCCGTTTTGGGAATAGACGCAAAAGGATGGGCTAATATTGGCGCCGTTGCCGGTTCGGCGATGGCTTTGTCTTTTAGTTTTATCGGTTTTAGATTGACGGTATTTAAAAAATAATGAGGAAAAAACATTGTTAGTTTGTTAACTTGTTAGCTTGCGAATTTACCAAAGGCAATATAACAAGGTAGCAAGATAACAAGGAAGTAAGTTGCTTTACCGAAAATACCGGCCGCAGACCTTTTCCCAAGTGGTTGGGCAGGAACATGTGGTCCAGACACTAAAGGGAGCTTTATTAACTGGCCGAACAGGCCATGCTTATTTATTTAGCGGGCCGAGGGGAACCGGGAAAACTACAATTGCCAGAATTTTTGCCAAAGCGTTAAATTGCGCGGAACGAACGCAGAATCCGCAGAATATTCCGTGTAATAAATGCGCTGCCTGTCTTGCCGTCAATGACGGCCGTTCTTTGGATTTGATAGAAATAGATGCCGCCTCAAACCGCGGCATTGAAGATATCAGAAATCTTAAAGATTCCGCCTTAGTTGCGGCCCCCGGAGGGAATTATAAGATTTTTATCGTAGACGAGGTGCATATGCTTACCAAGGATGCTTTTAACGCTTTGCTTAAAATTCTTGAGGAGCCGCCCAGCCACACCATTTTTATATTAGCCACGACTGAACCCCACAAAATTTTACTCACCGTATTGTCGCGTGTTCAAAGGTTTGATTTCAGGCGCCTTACCGTTAAACAAATTTCCGAAAAAATAAAAGAAGTGGCCAAAATAGAAAAAATCGGCATTGATGACGAAGGCGTCAGAGCAATCGCCGCTTCTTGCGACGGCGCCCTGCGAGATGCCGAAGTTTCTCTGTCCAAAATACAATCGGCCGCATCCGGCGCTGAACGCATTAGTGTTGATACCGTTAACGATATCCTCGGCTTAATATCCTTCAGTTATTATCCGGAGTTTTTTGGTTATCTGGCAAACGACGATAAAGCGTCGGCGGTTAATCTTGTGCACAAAATATACGAATTAGGCATTGATTTGGAGCATTTTTCCAAAGAATTTATTGAATACCTCCGAAAAATTATGATTTCCAAAATAAATCCGGCCACATTAGCCGCTGTTGGAGAAGAGCCGGTTGTTCCGATCGGCGCGGAAATTACCGGACAAAAATTAGTCCGGATGATAAACGCTTTTTCCGCCGCAAGAAACGAAATTAAACTTTCTCCGATTCCCCAGCTTCCTTTGGAGCTTGCGATTTTAGAAGTTACGGATTCATAAATCTAATAATGCTTAATATTATTCTTCTCGGTCTCACTTCTTTATTGGCCGATTTTTCCAGCGAGATGATAATGCCGATTTTGCCGTTTTTCATCGCGTCTTTCGGCGGCGGAGGCATCGCAATCGGTTTGATCTTCGGCATCGGCGATGCCGTAGCCGCAATTCTCAAAGTTATTTCCGGATATTGGGCCGACAAAACTAAAAGATACAAAACATTTGTTTTCGGGGGCTACGCTTTTTCGGCATTGGCCAAGTTTTTATATCCGCTTGCTTCCGGCTGGAGCCAGGTGGCGGTAATCCGGCCGATTGAAAGAATGGGCAAGGGATTCAGGGACGCGCCAAGAGATGCGATAGTTTCAGAATCGTTGCCGGACGGCAATCGGGGCAGAGGATTCGGGATTCAGCGGGCAATGGACAGTATTGGCGCGATTATTGGTTCGGTTTTTGTGCTAATTTTGTTTGTTTTTTTTAATATTTCTTTTAAAACTTTGTTTTTAATTTCGGCGATTATAGCGTTGGCGGCGGTTATTCCTATTTTGTTTGTTAAAGTGCCGAAAGAATTGAAATTGGCCGTCAAATCGGTTTCCTTGAAAAAACTAAATCCAAAAGCCAAGAAATTTATTATCATCGCAACCATGTTCGCCTTGGCGAATTTCAGTTACGCTTTCTTTATCTTAAAAGCGCAGAGAACATTTATGGGGCTTGGTTCCAACCAAACTCTTGCTTTAGCGATACTTCTTTATATATTTTTAAATATTTTTGACGCGGTGTTTTCCGTTCCGGCGGGAATTTTATCGGATAAAATCGGCCGAAGAAAAGTGATTTTTATCGGTTATTTGCTTTTTAGCGTCGTCTCATTCGGCTTTATGATTATTTCCAAAGTTTCTTTTAATAATTTAAGCGGTTTTGGAATATTGTTGGCGCTATTTGCGTTGTACGGCTTGTTTAAAGCGTTTATAGACGCTTCCCAAAGAGCTTTTATTTCAGACTTGTCGGAATCAGAAATTCGCGGAACCGCACTGGGCACCCTTGAAACTCTTACCGGACTTGCGGCAATTCCCGCCGGAATGATTGCCGGTTTTTTGTGGAATTTCAACGCAATCTATACTTTTAGTTTTGGTTTTACGGTATCTTTTGCGGCGGCTTGTTGGCTAATGATAGCAATTAAAGAACGGTAAATGGCGTCTTGTCTTTTTATTTCATTTTTAGTAGAGTATTTTTAATATAGGACTTTGAAAAGGACGGCGAGGAGTGTTAAGAAATTTTGTTGCATTTCTTGCTCTATTGGCCTGCGCGGGCGCAGTTGTTTATTTCTTTTTTCTTTGGGAAAGATTTCTTAATTATATATTTTGGCGCAAAGACCCGACAAGCGTTATATTACGATTGTTTCTTAGAAAAGATAAGAGAACGCTGAAAATATTTTATGAAATTTGGGAATCTGCCGTTGATAAGGATTTTAAATTTAGATGCCCCTGGATAACAACGACAAAACAATGGGTAAGACCGTTACCTTTTTGGGGAAGAGCGTACCTTTCAAAAAATATGATAGTGATTACCGGCTATTTAATAAATCAGTTAAACGATTCCGAACTTTCAGCGGTAATCGCCCATGAATTGGGACATTTAATTGATTATCAAACAAAAAGAAAAGGGCATCCGTTTTTTACACCGGAAAAGGCGGCCTTACTGGGAAACGAAATGATGGCTTGGGAAATTGCCGATTATATAACTTCCCCTGAAATCGTGGATAATTATTTTACCAAAAGAAATAGTTTATGAGCCGTCCGATTTACGGGCGGTTTTTAGTTGAAAAAAAGGCGTTTGGGGAGTAAACTTTAAGATATCATACCATTATGCATTTTAACAATTAGACAAAAATTGCATTGTGTGAACCATTTTGATTTATTCATACACGAAAATCATAAACACAGAATTAACAATGTTTTAAACTATTGGGCCGAACAAACAAGTTTTCCGTTAAAAGAATTTAATCATATTTATTATAAGAAGAATAAAATCAGTACAAATAGAAAAAATATAGGAAATTCTTATTTTGGCGTTTTAAAGCTTAGGGTTAGGGCAAGTTCTTCGTTGCTTAGAAAAATAGCTGGATGGATTCACGGGGTCAATAAATATTATTGGGGAGTGGTGTAATTGGTAACACGCCTGCCTTTGAAGCAGGAAAGTCCAGGTTCGATCCCTGGCTCCCCAGCCACAAACTTTTGAAATGATATGAAAACAAAATTTCCAGAAAACTTTTTGAATAAGATCATCTACGGTAGTGCCGTTGATGTAATGAAACAAATACCCGACGGCTCGGTGCATTTGGTGATTACCTCGCCTCCTTACAATCTTAAAAATTCTACCGGCAACGGAATGAAAGACGGCCGTGGCGGAAAATGGGCAAACGCCGCCCTGCAAAATGGCTACTCGCACCATAACGACTGCATGCCACACGATGAGTATGTGAAATGGCAAAGAGATTGTTTAACTGAAATGATGAGGATTATCCCGGAGGACGGAGCAATTTTTTACAATCACAAATGGCGTGTGCAGGGCGGCTTATTGCAAGATCGCCAAGACATCGTGAGTGATTTTCCGGTTCGTCAGATTATTATTTGGAAACGGAAAGGCGGCCTTAATTTCAACGCCGGATATTTTTTGCCGACTTATGAAGTTATTTACCTTATTGCAAAACCAAAATTCAAACTTTCAACAAAAGCGAACGCGCACGGCGATGTTTGGGATTTTACGCAAGAAATGAACAACGAACATCCGGCCGCCTTTCCGGTGAATCTCATTGACCGGATTGTTTCCGCCACGGACGCTAAAATTGTTTTGGACCCATTCATGGGTTCCGGCACAACAGCGATTTCTGCTCTAAACTTCAAGCGAGATTATATCGGGATTGATATTTCGCCGGAGTATTGCGAAATGGCGCGAAAGAGAATAAAACAACATCAAGCACAAGTTAAACTTTGGTAATACTATGACAAAGAATAAACCTAAAACTTATACAAAACCGGAACTGATAGCCAAGCTGAAAGAAATATCAGCGATGGGCTTTGTCCCTAACGCGCGGCGAGGAAATGCCGGCGGTATCGGCAATACTCTTGAGGATCTACTTGGTATCAAAGAAAATAATCTACCGATTCCAAACGCCGCCGAGTGGGAATTGAAAGCACAGCGTATCAATTCAACCTCGCTTACGACGCTTTTTCACATTGAACCGTCGCCACGCGCTATTCGCTTTGTGCCACAAGTACTTCTGCCAAAGTATGGCTGGGCACATCAAGAGGATGGCAAGAAATATCAAAAAGGAGAGATGAGTTTCCGGCAAACTATACACGGGCAATCGCGAAGCGATCGCGGCTTCAAAGTCGTAATTGACCGGAAAGAACGAAAAATTTTGATTTCATTTGACGCAAAAAGTGCTGACTTGCGCCACAAGGCATGGGTTGAGTCGGTGAAAAGGCGCGTTGGTGTTAAGGAACTTGACCCACAACCATACTGGGGTTTTGACGATTTGGAACACAAAGCAGGAACAAAACTACTCAATGCTTTTTATGTTCAGGCCGAAGTGAAAATCGTTCGGAAAAAAGAATTTTATCATTACACAAAGGTGATGATGTTGCAGAAATTCAGTTTTGAAGGATTTTTAAAGGCATTGGATGAGGGAAAAATCCTTGTGGATTTTGACGCTCGCACCGGACACAATCACGGCACGAAATTCCGCATGAGGCAGGATGCTTTGCCGATGTTGTATGAAAAGCAAACGGTAATTTTATAATTATGGCCAGACCGAAAAAGAGTAAAGATACGTTAGGTTTACTTCATTCTGATAAATTAGTAGAAAATATTTTAAATACAAGTAATAAATATTTTGAAGATAATTCTGAAGTTAAAAGTAAAGTAGACGAATACAATTGGATATTTCGCTCACTTTTTGATTTGTTGCCCGAAACTATTGAAAATTTTTGGTCTGGCCATGTTTTTCCGATTGCCGAAGCTGAATACGAATTGGAGTGTTCAATCGTCTTATGTAAACTTGGTTTTTATAAGCATGCGATAGTTTCATTACGCAATGTTCTTGAATTAGGTTTGCTGTCGGTTTATTGGGATATAGATAATCAAAGCCATATTGATATTCAAAATTGGTTCAAATCAATAGAGTCAACGCCATTTCGTCGCCAAGTTTTTAACAGATTGGCAAAAAATTCAAATATTAAAACTTTTGATGATAAACACGATATATTTAAGAAGACCTCAGAGCTTTACACAAAATTATCTAATTTTTCGCACACGCGAGGTTTTGGTTATTCAAGCCGTAAGCTCAATAAACACCACTCAAATGTTAATAGTTTTAATGAGGTAGCTTTAAATAAATGGCTTGAATTAACAAGAGAAGTGACAGAAATAGTGACTATATTTCATATCTTGAAATATCCTGTCGCACTTCAGAATACTCCCATATGGGATAAACTTGGTATTAACATTCCGGCTGGAGGATTTTTGCAACCAAGTCAAACGGAACGAATAAAGAAGTTGATTTCAGGTTTGACGTTGAAGGATTTACAAAAAATCAGTGATAATGATCCAGACGCAACCGCAATGGCTAAATGGGTAAACGATCAGCCCGATCTAACAGAAGAAGAATTTTTATCGCAGATTGAAACCAGCGACAAAAATGACATAAAAAGAGAGGGTTATAATCATTGGATTAAACAACAAAGAAAATTGTATAATTTTATCAAAACTAGAAATCCAGATGAATATAGTCAGAAACTAGAATATTTCCAAAAATTAAAGTTGTGGGCAAAAGAAAACAATTGTTTGAGAAATGAAGAATTTGAAAGGGTGTTTAAAAGAGTAACGACAAGTGAGTAATTTTTGAAAAGGTCGCCAAAAATCCCGTCCGTCCGAGCAAGGGAATGGCGGGGTGTGGGGGGAATTCCGCCGCGCCCGAGCGTTCCGCCGGAGCGAAGCGGAGGCGGTCATTCGTCCGGATTCGTTTGGTAAAAGGTTCGGATTTTGTTCAGGAGACACAGCCAAGGTTGGAAGTATTGAGGCGACCTATGTGCCTTAAATTCCGATGAGTATTACATTAAAATGAAACTAGCTTTCATACACAACGATAAAAAGTTAGGTACGGGAGCTCATTACATAAATGAGCTTATGGCTATTAAGCTCCGCGGAAGAGGGGTAGAGGTCAAGAATTTCTACCCTAGAACATCTCTTATTGATCCTCCGATACACCTAAAAGGATTTTCGAATATTCTGTTTTTCTATTCTCTACTGGAAAAGAAAAATGAAATTATGCGTTTTAACTTGGTACAGGGTACGACATATACGCCTCTTCCTTTTCTGGCATTTAATATTCCTGTAGTCAGTCATTTCGGCTCTACTACTAGAGGATTTTTAGAATCTACTCCTCAAGCCAAAGATTTACTCTCAGACACACGCCGCTTATGGTACAGATTAAAAAAAGACGGCATACTGCCCGAGCTTAATGTAATATCCCGCAAACCGATGCGGGATATTGCGGATATGGAGGAATATGTAGCCAGAAAAGCCGATGCGGTTATTGCTGCTTCTGAAAATGTTAAAACAGAACTTATAGAAGCTGGCGTTAATCCGGATAAAATATCGGTGATTCATAATGCGATAGAAGATTATTGGTTTGAAAAAAGTTTAAAGCCAATAGTTTCTGATCCTGCGATAGTTTTTCTCGGCCGTCTCGGTGGTGATGCGTTTACCTTGAAATTAAAAGGTCTTGATCGTTTAGTACATCTTTATTCCAAGTTTCCGAAGGTAAAAAAAGTTACCATATGCTTGATTTCAAATAAAAAGTTAAAGGATTGGCTTAGGGTTTGGTTTGAGAGGCATCAGATGTTCGTAAATTTTAAGAAAGACCTTATCCCCAACATAGTGGATGCACAGGCGGGCAGCGTTCTTTTTATACCTTCTCGTTACGAAGGATTTTCTCTTAGTCTTATAGAGGGCATGTCGCAGGGTCTTATCCCTGTCAGTTATCCTGTAGGTGTTGCGCCGGAAATAATTGTTAATGGAGAGAACGGCTTTCTTATTTCATCTCAAGCTGAAGCCGTTTCTGTTATTGAAAATATTCTAAAAGATGAGACGCTGCGCCGCAAACTCTCTGAAAGTGCATATCAAACCTCATTAAAATTCAGAAGTGATGTTATTGTAGAGGAACTTCTGAATCTTTATTCGCGCACGCTCAGAGAATATACCCATCCGCAAAAAGCTATTATAAATAAAAACAGTCATAGATAAAGAAATGAATAATCACGCAAACAACTTAGTTAGAGATTTAGTGCTCGTTATATTCAGTGTTTTTATGGCTATTATCCTCTCCAAAACCGGAATTTTTCAAGATTTAATTACGACAACTCAAGAAATTAGATTTATTGGCAGTTTTATTGCCGGCATTTTCTTCGTATCTGTTTTTACCGCCGCTCCGGCAACGGTAGCTCTTGGAGAAATAGCTCGGGCAAATTCTGTTATTGCGGTAGCAATCTTGGGAGGCTTGGGCGCATTGATCGGAGATTTGATAATTTTCCGTTTTGTGAAGGATGGGGTTTCCGAGCATTTTTCCTATCTTATTAAGGCATCAAAAACAGAGCGAATCGTTTCTATCTTTAAATTAAAACTTTTTCGGTGGATTAGTCCTCTTATCGGAGCTTTAATAATAGCTTCGCCCCTGCCGGATGAAATAGGGGTTGCAATGTTGGGCTTATCAAAGATGAAAAATTCGTATTTTATTTTACTGTCATTTGTTTTAAATTCTGCGGGGATATTGATAATCGGATTAATTGCCAAAATTCTATGATTCAGAGAACTAAATTTGAATCAAACCTATATAAAAAATCGTCCTGCGTATGAGCAGGACGATGAGTTATCGGCAAACTACAGATTTGCTTTAAACCGTTCTTCGCGGATTTTGCCGTGACGGTAATAGGCAACCGAAAAAGAATTTTCATCGGCGCCGGTTAGTCCCCAGTCAAAATCAACACACGCAATACCGAATTGTTCCATAATAACGCTTAGTTTTTGGAAAAAATTCCGATGCAGTGTTTCATTATTCATATTCATCAGCCGTTTAACGCCGCCGCATTTCAAGATGGCAATTCTAATCGCCTTGCGAATCACGGTGGCAGACGATGCGCTATGTTTTAATGTTCTGGACATATCCTCCACTCCTCTTTTTATCGTGCAAAAAGGATCTCTTGCGATATCAATCACAACATACGCCTTTAAAGCCTTTTTTGTCAAACATATCAGGTAATGTGTACACATTACCTGACCCTATTTACAAACCAAGAAAATACTGATATGCTTAATAAGCAAAATAAGTATTAAACAGAAGAATAGTCGAACTTCTCCAATATGAATTTGCGCAATAAACCATTAATAAACAACAAAAAATATGAATGGAACTATTAAGAAATTAGTTGAAGGCAAGGAATTCGGCTTTATCGCTCCCGATAACCAAAATCCCGGCGATAAGGATGTCTTCTTTCATAAGGAATCTCTTGTTGAAGTAACATTGGGTGAACTTAAGGAAGGCGACAAAGTATCTTACGATGTAGAATCGTCAGAGAAAGGACCGAAAGCGGTCAATGTAAAACGAATCTAACCTTCGCTAAAACAAAAGAGCCCGCATGGGTTCTTTTGTTTTGTGACTATATAATATGTGATATAATTAATGCATGAATTAAGAATAACCGTTTATATAGATGAATATCAAGGAATCAATTCAACAATTTTCAAAACAGTTTGAGTATGAACCGGTTATTGAAAACGGCGGGGAATTTGAACCGCAAAAATACAGCCGGTATATTTTTATCGGCATGGGCGGTTCCGCTTTAGCGCCGGATCTATTGCGGGTTTGGAATCCGGGTATAGATATAATAATCCATCGCGATTATGGTTTGCCGTCTTTGCCGGATGAGGTTTTAAAAAATAGTTTGATAATCGTCAATTCTTATTCCGGCAACACCGAAGAAGCGTTGTCGGCTTTTAATTTGGCCATAGAAAAAAAACTGCCCGTGGCGGCAATAACCGTCGGCGGAAAACTTTTGAAATTAGCTCAAGAAAATTCAGCGCCGTATATTCAAATGCCGGATATGGCAATTCAACCCCGCATGGCTTTGGGGTTGAATTTCAGAGCTTTGCTTAAAATTATCGGAGAAGATGCCGCCCTGAAAGAAACCAATTCGCTGGCCGAGGAGTTAACTCCCGAAAATTATGAAGCCGAAGGCAATGAAATCTCTGAAAAAATAGGCAATGGGGCGCCGGTTATTTATTCTTCTCGCCGGAACGGGCCTCTTGCTTACGCATGGAAAGTTATTTTTAACGAAACTTCCAAAGTCCCCGCATTTTCCAATGTTCTGCCCGAGTTAAACCACAACGAAATGGCCGGGTTTGCTTCGCGGAACTTGCCGTTCGCCGATAATTATCATTTTGTGTTTTTAAAAGACGGGGAAAACGATCCGAGAATTTTAAAAAGAATGGAAGTTTTAGAAAAATTATACCAAGAGAAAGGGCTGTTCTTGCAAGTTATAAATTTGAACGGCCAAACCGTTTATCATAAAATATTTTCTTCAATAGTTTTGGCGCACTGGACGGCATACCACAAAGCGCTGACAACGGGCGCCGACCCCGACGATATGGCAATAGTTGAGAACTTCAAAAAACTCCTGCAGTAAAAACCCCGCCACGGCGGGGTTTTTACTGCGAGCATTCCACCCGGCAATAAGGAGGAATTATAGTTGGAATTGCTCCGCTTGAAACTATTGGAGATGGCGCGGCTGTGGTGCCGGGTTGCGTTTGGTTGACGGAGGTATTTGGATTGCTTATGTTTGTATTGACCGGCTGAACTGCTTCTAAATTTAATACTTTTTCCACTAAGGATTCCATAATACTTTTATCTTCTTTTTCCATCTTGCCGAGTTCGGCTATGTTATTTTTGGATTTGTTGAATATCTCAACCGCTTCTTTGACGGCTTGTTTGTCTTTCTCGGAAACATCTTTTGAATTTAAAATATTTTCCGCGGATTGAGAAAAAAATCTGTCCAAAATATTGTAATCAGCCGCCATGTTTTCTATTAAAATCTCTCTTTCGTTTTTGGGAAATATCACGGATTCTATTTTATTTTTGACCGCGTTAAACGCGGTAGCCACAAGGCCGCTGATATTAGCGGTTCCGCTAAAACCCGAGAAAATCGCCCCTAAAATAATTAAGAGACCGATGATGTAGAGCACTAAAAAATTTTATATTAAAATCAACTTCTTTAATTAATTGCCGACAATTACTTGGATTTGTTGAGTTGCTGACAGTTGCGGGGAAGACGCATCTTTAACCGTAGCAGTAAAAGTAAATGTACCAGGATTTTCCTGTGTAGAGCCGTAAACCCGACCAATATCGGAGTCAAAAGAAAAACCTCCAGGTAAACCGCTGCCATCGGTTGAAGTCCAATCATATGGAGCTTTTCCTCCCAAAACAGAAAGATTTTGTGAAAAATAAACATCCCGTTTTATGTTTATTACGGTCGGGGAAACAGTCAAGGCACTCTGTTGATTCGTGGGGGTAGTTCCTATTCCGGGCAGAGTCCAGGTTCCTCCGACCAAATCAGGATTGACCGTGTAGAGAATGAGATAAGCCGAGAGAAGCAGAATAGCTCCCAAAACCGCATTGGTCATTCTTTTTTTGGCTTCGCCGACCTGGCCGGTATTGCCCGCCGCCGTCATCCACAATACGCCGGCATAAAATATCATCACAAAAACGGTAATTCCCAAAAGACGCAATGACCAAGCGAAAATGAAGGTTATCAATTCTCCGAGCGATTGATAGCCCGTGGGAACGCCGATTGGAACTGTGCCGGTAAAATCATCGCCGCCTTCTTTTATGGTTAATTCCGGCTGGTTGACGGCCATTTCATCAGCGTAATCTCCCCAGCCAAAACCTCTTACTTTGTAAATACCGACAGGCAAGTCGGGCACATCAAAATAAACTAAAGTCTTTGAGTCGTCATACAGATATCCGTCAAAGCTGGATGAAGTTGTTCCGTCCGGGAAAAGAAGATTTATTTTGCCTCCGAGGTCGCTTCCAGTCACTTCTATCTGCGCGACCACCGGCGCCGTTGTCGGTTCTATCTTTGTGATTACCGGCGGTTTAGCTTCGGTGGTGGGATTTGTGCACCATCTTAACGCTTCAGCGCAACTTGAAAAAATTCCATTCGGATCAATAAAACACGCTTGTTTGACGCAGGTATATCTTGTGGTTGGCGCTGCCGGTCCGCATATCCCGTCGCAGTCGGAAGTGGTGTATTTGCCGGTCGCATCGTTTGAACAATATTGAGCGCCTCCTCCGATTTCACTCACGCAGGAATAATGGCCGGTGGGGGGAGGGGGCTCGCCTCCGCCTGTTCCACACGCAATCTCGTCGCTTTCGGCAGTATACGGTCCGCCGCAATATGAGCCCAAACAATTATTCATTAACTCCCAACCCCAAAAACCGGCTTTTGCATTTTTAAGAAGATTGGTTTCAAAATTTGATAAAACATCAAAGCGATCGCCATAATCTTCTCCCTTATTAACAATAAGCGAATCATTGCTGGGTCGAGTGGCACTTTCCCCGCAGTTAGAAACTCTGCCGGCGCCGTAACCTCTGCTGTTTAAAATTTCAGCGACTCCGTATAAAAACTTATCCATGGCCTGTTCGTTGCCTCCCGGTTGATTCCCGATGTCCGGATTGGCGTTTAAAAAATCCTGCATTGCCTCCTTAGTAGGTCCGACATATCGCGATAAAGTATTGGGACCTTTTAAAATACAACAAGTGTCCGCTTGCGTATGATTAGCCGAAATCAAAAAGATGCCCGCGATAAAAACAAAAATAAGAAATAAAAATATTTTTCTATATAACATGATTAATTGATTTTAAACTAAAATTTACCTTAATTTTATAAAATAAGACGAAGCTTGTCATTAGGCAGATATCCACTATCTATCAATTATCAACCCTGAACAAAACTCGTTGAAGGCATATCTTTTGGAGGGGGTTTCGAGCCCGACGGGGCGAGAACTTCAGGATTTTTTAAGCTTCAAAAAATCCGTACCCGGAAAAAGATGTACCGAGAAAGAGTTTTGAGGTTTAGGGTTCATAATACGCAATTTACAATTACCGATTAAAAACTTAAAATTAACCAAGAGATGGCTAATAAAAAAACAACAATAACGCCGTTTTTACTCGTCGTGTTAATATTTGCGCTTTCTTTATTTTTGACTGATTGGACAAATACGACCGCGTCGGCAAACGTGCGGGACGATATTACCGCCAAACAGAAACAGATTGAAGAACTGGAAAGGCAGATTGAAGAGTATCAAACCCAGATAGACACAACCCGCTCGAAATCAAAAACTCTGAAAAATGAAATTGTTGGCTTGAACGCCAAAATCAATCAGCTGTCGTTAGAAATCAAAAGTATGTCTTTGGCGATAAACCAAACCTCGTTGGAGATAAACGACGCGGAAAATAAAATAGACCGGCTTCAGAGCGAAATAGGCATCCACAAAAACGCCATGGCCCAGTACATCAAAATAGTTTATGAAAATGATCAAAAAAATCTGACGGAGGTAATTTTAAAAAATCAAAGCTTGTCCGGTTTCTTTAAAGACATAGACAGCGTTAACGCAACCCAGAACAAACTGCAAGCCGCCATCGGAGAAATGAAACAATTAAAATCAGATCTTGGAGCGCAGAAAGACGACCTTGAAGACAAGAAAACGGATTTGGAACGCTTAAAAAATCTTCAGGAAATCGCCAAGAAAAACATTGACCGAGATAAAAGCCAAAAAAATACCATCCTCAAAGAAACAAAAGGCCAGGAATCCAAATTTCAGGAATTGGTGAAAAAATCCCAAAAAGACATTGAGGCGTTAAAAAACCAAATCGGATATTTGATCCAAAACGGCGTTTCGGTGGAAGAAGCGGTCAAATACGGCCAGCTTGCCGCTATCGCCGCCGATATCAGACCAGCTTTTTTGCTTGCGGAACTTGAACAGGAATCTGCGCTCGGTAAAAATGTGGGTAAGTGTTATATTACAGACACAACCAGCGGCAACTCCCGCAAAATCACCACCGGCCAAGTATTTAAAAGAGGAATACATCCCACCCGAGACCTTGCGCTTTTTCTAACTATCACTAAAGAATTGGGCAAAGACCCTTTTCAAACGGCTATTTCATGCTGGCCGGGTTCCGGCTGGGGCGGCGCTATGGGGCCAGCCCAATTTATTCCTTCAACTTGGGTCAGTTACGCGGCTCAAGTGGCCGGATTGGTCGGACGAAGCATCGCCAATCCGTGGAACATTGAAGACGCTTTTACCGCCGCTGCCGTTAAGCTTGCACGAGGCGGAGCGACATCTAAAACTCGCGCGGGCGAAGTGGCCGCGTCCAAGGCCTATTATTGCGGAAATCCTAAAAGCACCCGGTCAGGTTGCGTTAATTACGCAAATAGCGTCCAAAGAAAAGCCGCTGAAATTGAAAAAAACTTGTAAATTAACCAGTAACGCAAAACTAACAACTAATAACAAAAGAAAAGTTTGAGGTTTTGAGTTATTGGTTAATTTTGTTATGCTCTTTCCATCCGTTCGTTAAAAACTGTAAAATTAGGGAGGACACACAATGCGACACAAAATTAACATAATCTTGATAACGCTCATTGCTGTTTTTGGTTTTGCATTATTGGAACCGTCAATAAGCGCCCAAAATTTTTCCTGGCCAGCAAGATTATCGGCGAACACGCTTGACATTCAAGGTTCCGCTCAGACCCAGCCGCAATGGACATTGCCCGCTAAACTTGAAGAAGCTAAAAAACTTCTTCGCGCTTCACCGCCCCTGAAGTTTTTGGAAGAGATTGTCGTTACCAAATTAAAAAACGGGAAAAAAATAACTTCTCAAAAATTGTCGCGTAAAGAAATCGCTTTGGCCGTACTTAATACTGAAACGGGACAGGTTTTTGAAAAAAGATATTGGCTGGATGAAGACGATATCAAAAGAGCGAACACCATAAGGCGGACATATCTTGAAAATACTCAAAATTTGCCCAAATTTATGCCGGAAAATATTAAAGAAGAATTTGAAGTTACGGTAAATTGGTGGAATAATTTTAATTCGGATTTAAGCATTGCAAAATCGGAATCAGATGAAACTTATATCATATTAGCCAATAAATTTATGATGGATAACGATTTTTTGGCTTACGCGGAAGATAAAACCGGCGCAAAATATTCCGACATCGTTTACGCGCCGTATTCAAGTTCGGTACACATAGCCGATTTTATTTCAAAAGGCGCAAAATTTCTTGATGAAAATGTGGCGCAAGCGTTTTGGGAGCTGGAAGACGGGGGAATAAAATCTCGGGCATTGCCTGGAAAATTAGTCACGGAAACAATAACGCAAACATTTGTTAAGAATATTTTTATAACCGAACAAACTGATCCGAGAGAAATGTTTTATTCCAATGACGGCGGACAAAGATTGGCGGAGAGAGTTCTTGTCCGTCTTGGCATGAACCAAGAAAAAACATTTCGCTATACCGTTTCCAAAACCGGCGCCTCCGGTTTGGGACAGATTATGCCTGGTACTTACGCCAGCATCGTGAAAGGATATCCTAAAGCTTATTTAATAAAAGATATAGATATCGGCAGAGTAGATATCGTAAATGCGATTAAGGCATCTACGCTTGTGTTTGACGATCATTTTGCCACGGTTATGGGCAAGGTAAACAGTTCATCAAAAGCAAAAGCCTTGTTTGCCAAGAAAACTCAAAACGAAATAGATGAAATCAGGGCGGCGATTTACAATGGCGGTCCAAGCAAATACAAACATCTTACAGGAACAATCAGTTTGGCCATCAACGAAACCGTCGGATTTATTAAAAAATTCAAAATGATCCGCGAGTTGAAATTATTTGAATGAATTTAAACCAGTAAAATGTTTGCTCTTTCATTAAGCCCGCCAAAAACGGGTTTTTTTGTTCGGAATATTTGTCTTCGGTAATTCAAATTCTACAACATCGTATTTATTCTACGATCGTATTATAAATACAATTTATTTAAAATTTATCAGATGACATTGTCCTTGGAGATTTTTATGATAAAATTCGGGGATGTTGCGCGTTCAAAAAACAATTTATGTGGCTATGTCGGGCGGGGTGGACAGCTCCGTTGCCGCCGCTTTATTAAAAAACCTGCCTGTCCTGCCTACCGGACAGGCAGGCGGCAGGCAGGACGGTAAATTTAATGTTATCGGAGTTTTTATGAAACCATGGCAACCATCAATTCATGAATCACAAAACACAAACCAAAAATTTAAAAATGTCGCGGGTAATATGTTGCATGATACATGCTTATGGAAACAGGACAGAGAAGATGCTTTGCGGGCGGCGACTGTTTTGAATGTTCCCTTACTAACATGGGATTTTTCAAAAGAATACAAAAAATGTGTTACTGACTATATGCTAAGAGAATATAAAGCCGGCCGGACGCCAAATCCAGATGTAATGTGCAATAAGGAAATAAAGTTCGGCTTATTTTTTAAAAAGGCGATGAAGGAAGGCGCGGATTATATTGCAACGGGGCACTATGCACGCATAGCGCAAGTTCAAAAGTTGAAAGTTCATAAAGATAGTAACATAATAAAAAATAAGGATCCGAAAGAACTTGATAAACTTGATGAACTTTATAAACTTTTTACTGCGCGCGATAGCGCGAAAGACCAGACCTATTTTCTTTGGACTCTTACGCAAAAACATCTTGCGAAAACATTATTTCCGATAGGGGATTATTTGAAACCGGAAGTAAGAAAAATGGCGAAAAAATTCGGTTTGCCGAATCATGACAAAAAAGACAGCCAAGGAGTATGCTTCATCGGCCCGCTGAACATGAAAAATTTTTTAAAAAATTACATCAAGCCGAAATCAGGCAAAATTTTGGATTTAAACGGCAAAGAATTGGGAAAGCATGACGGTGTATACTACTACACCATCGGCCAAAGACATGGCCTAAATCTTGGCCTTGGCGGGGGGCCGTATTTTGTTGTTGCCAAGGATATAAAGAAAAATATTATCTATGCAGGGACCGAAAAAGATTTAATCAGCGCAAAAACTAAGGTAAAAAACATTAACTGGATTGTCGTTGAACCCAAATTTCCGGCGGAATTATTAGTCCGGACACGCTATCGCGCTCCATTAAAAAAAGCCGTCCTTTATAAGAACGGCAAGCTGATATTCAAACAGCCCGAACGCGCCATTACCTCCGGCCAATCGGCGGTATTTTATCACGGTAAGGAAATGCTTGGCGGGGGAATTATTGAATAATCGCTCCGCCCCTCTCCCCATTTTCATTTCAATCCAGCGGATACAATCTTTTCGCTTTTCTCGCCCGTCCCAGCGGGACGGGCTCAAGGATGAGGCTCTTCGAGCCCCCAATTCAGAAATTGGGGGTCTTTCGCTCGTCCCGCCAAAGGCGGGACACCATGCCCGCTTTCGACCTCAAAACCCGCTCAAAGACTCATCCGCTTGCTTGGATTTATTGTTTCTAGATAGCGTAGCCCCAGTCCCTCTTTCATCCGTTGCGGGGAATTTTTAAATATCCGAGATGACGAATAGCAAATTCCAACTGTTCGAGTCGTAAGATTAAATAACCCCGCTGTTAGCGGGGTTATTTAATGCGAGTTTTGGAATTTGCGTTAAATGAGGAGTCCGGAAATTAAAATTCCAGACCGGAGGTCGGAGCGTAGTGGATAAAAAGGGGTGAGGGCGGAGCTTAAAATTACACTTTAATCTGCCCCAGCAAACTATCTCCGGTCATTTCAGATGATTTGGGAAGCCCCAATAATTCTAAGATGGTCGGCGCAACATCGGAAAGAAAACCGGATGGTTTGTCCATTGACGCCGCTATTTCTTCATCCAAACGAAAACGCTCATACTCTTTTGCCACCAAATAAAACGGAATCGGATTTTGATTATGTTCCGTTTCTTCTTCTCCCGTGCCTTTAAACACAAGAGATTCCGCATTTCCATGATCTGCGGTAATTAGTAAAGCGCCGCCTGCTTCTAAAACCGCATTTTTTATTTTTCCGAGCGCGAAGTCGGCCGCTTCAATACCTTGGATAACATGTTCCAGTTTGCCGATATGCGCCATAACATCGGCGTTGGCGATGTTTAAAATAATAAAATCATAAACACCGGTCTTTACGGCTTCCGCTACCTTGTCGGCTATCTCATTGGCTTGCATTGCAGGCTTTTCCAAATGATTTTTATCTGATTTTATAAAAACATCGGTTTCGCCTTCAAATGGCTTGTTATTCAAACAATTAAAAAAGTAAGTGGCATGTGCGTATTTTTCCGTTTCGGCGATATGCAGCTGTTTTTTGCCGTTTTTACTTATAACTTCGGCAAGACCGTTTTCTATTTTTGGAATTGAAAACGCAACATTATAATCAGGCCCATCAAGATAGGGGGTAAACGAAACAACAAACAAATCAGGAATCTTGGGTCTTTCAAAACCGCTAAAATTATCCTCCACAAAAGCTCTCGCTATCTGGCGCATGCTGTCTTCTCTGTAATTAAAAAATATCAAAGCGTCTTGAGTTTTGATTATCCCCGATGAATCAGCTACCGTCGCTGGAATTACGGAATCATTTAATCCCCCGGCGTAATTTTCGTCCAATGTTTTATAAATATCCGAGGTTTCTTGGCCTATGCCCGCGGTTATTAAATCATAAGTCGCCTTGGTAAAATTCCAATTGTTATCTCTGTCCATGGCAAAGTTTCTTCCGATGACCGTGGCTATTTTACCGATTTCGGTTTTTATCAAATAATCTTCTAATTTTTTTATGAGAACGGGCGCTTCCTTAAGGCCGGAGTCCTTGCCGTCGGTAAATAAATGCAATTTGAGATTTTCAATATTGTTTTTCTTGGCAAAATCTATAAGCGCGGTGAGATGATTGAAATAAGCGTGTACCGAACCGGAAGTTAAAAGTCCGGCCAAATGAAGAGTGGAATTGTTTTGTTTTATATGATTGACGGCTTTTAACAGAATCTCGTTATTGAAAAATTCGCCGTTATCAATTGCTTTGCTGATGCGGCTTAAATATTGAAAAATAACTCTGCCTGCGCCGGCGGTCAAATGGCCGACCTCGCTATTGCCCGGCTCTCCCCAGAGCATTCCTGACGCCACGCCGGAGGCCTGTAGAAGCAATGAAGGATAGTTTCTTTGGATTACATCAAGGTTGGGAGTTTTCGCGTTTAAAATGGCATTGCCGAGTTTCTGCCTTGAATACCCCCATCCGTCTAAAATTGTGAGAACGACTGGCTTCATAAATTAAGTATAAATTAAAAAATTAAAAGGATAAAGTACAAAAATTTAAAAACCCCGTCTAATATGTTTTTCAATAATCCCGCTCCGACCGCATACCGCTTTTCAGAACCGATAGTCCGCAACTTCCTGCGAGTTGCGTCTATCTGCATTCTCGGCT
>Ga0208375_1001136_pt1 | contig 31749 bp, 30 predicted proteins | sample RifOxyD1_FD_184038 | JGI IMG/M metagenome (GOLD analysis project Ga0208375, IMG submission 184038) | Soil microbial communities from Rifle, Colorado - Rifle Oxygen_injection D1 (SPAdes) | ecosystem: Environmental > Terrestrial > Deep subsurface > Rock core/Sediment | place: Rifle, Colorado...
AGGGACCATCGGGGCCGAATGCGGCCACGATGACCTGCCCGCCGGGTTTCACGCTTTTCAACACCTGAGCCACATACCGCGCCCGGTCATCAGGATCCGTCAAAAAATGAAACACCGCGCGGTCATGCCAGACATCATATTGCAGGGCGGGCAAGCTGGCCCGGGTAATGTCGGCGGCCACCCACTGCACCACTTGCGCCCGCACACCCAGGCGTTCCCGGCTCGCCGCCAGCGCGGATTCGGCGAGGTCGAGCACCGTCAGATGGCGATAACCGGCATCGAGCAAGCCATCCACCAGCGTGGATGCCCCGCCGCCCACATCGATGACGTACGCCTGCTGATCCGCGCAGTTTTGAATCAGGCGCAGCGACGATGCAGCATGCGGCTGGAACCAGCTGACCTGATCGCTCGCCTTGCTGCTGTACACGTTTTCCCAATGCTGCCGGGGATCGAGCATGTCAGGCCGCCTTCCACTTGATCGAGCAGCCCATGCTGGGAATCTGTTCAACGGGACCGTGCCGGGTGGCGGCGATCTGCCGCATCGCCTCAAACAGATCGCGGCGCGCGTCCGCCGGCGCGGTTTCCTTGCGCGAGGCGTCAAAGCGCCCGCGGTATTGGAGTTCGAAATCGCGGTTAAAGCCGAAAAAATCCGGCGTGCAGACCGCACCGTAAGCTTGCGCCACCTGCTGTGGCGCATCCATTACGTAAGGAAAGGAAAACCCGGATTCCTGCGCCACGCGCTGCATGTTGTCGAAGCTGTCCTCGGCGTAGTCGGTCGGGTCGTTCGACATGATGGCGATGGCGTGGATGCCATGCTGCTTGAGCTCGGCCAGATCGCGCACCAGCCGGGGGAGAATCGCCTTCACATACGGACAGTGGTTGCAGATGAACATGACCAGCAGCCCGTTTTCACCCATCGCATCGTGCAGGGTCCACTGCCTGCCATCGACACCAGGCAGGTTGAAGTCGGGGGCTTTCCAGCCAAAATCACACACCGGGGTAAGCAGGGAAACCATGACGCGCTCCGCAAATTTTTCAGGCAACACCGGCATAATAACAAGATGTCCATGCCACGTTTTTATCTCGACCAGCCGCTCGCTCAGGGTGCCCGATTCACCCTGCCGCCCGGCCCTGCACGTCATGCTGCCCGGGCGCTGCGACTGGTTGCAGACGACAGCATCATTCTGTTCAACGGCAACGGCGGCGAATACACCGCGCGCATCGAACGCATCCAGAAAGACGAAGTCGCGGTCAGTCTGACCGGCTTTGCCGACATCGAACGTGAATCGCGTTTGCGCGTGATGCTGGCGCAAGGAATCTCGAGCGGCGAGCGAATGGACTACACCCTGCAGAAAGCGGTCGAACTGGGGGTTGCCGCAATCCAGCCGATTGCGGCCAAGCGCAGCGTGGTCAAGCTGACCGGCGAGCGCGCCGACAAGCGGGTGGCGCACTGGCAGGGCGTGGTCACCAGCGCCTGTGAACAATGCGGACGCAATCAGGTGCCACGGGTCAGCCCGCCGCTGACGCTGGCCAACTGGCTTGGCCAGTCTGGCGGGCGGCTGCTGTTTTTGTCGCCGCTCGCCGAGGCGCGACTGGCCGACCTGCCCGCCCCGAGTGGAATCGACTGCCTGGTGGCCGGACCCGAAGGCGGATTCGAGGCCGACGAAATCGCCGCACTGCATGCGTCCGGCGCCATCCCGGTACGTCTGGGCGCGCGCGTGCTGCGCACCGAAACCGCCGCACTCGCCGCACTCGCCGCCATGCAAACCCTGTGGGGCGACTTTTAATCCCCGCATCACAATGATGGTGAAACCCGCTCACCTATTGGCTTGAGCCTGTAACTTAATGTGCGTTTTTCGGTATCCTTGGCGCCACGCTCACCTGCTCAGGCTCCTCCCTTGAAAGACACGACCGACTTCGTTCACTGGTTTCGCTCCGCCGCGCCGTATATCCACGGCTTTCGCGGCAAGACATTCGTGATCGCTTTTGGCGGCGAACTCGTGGCCGATGGCGCTTTCGTCCAGCTGGCGCACGACGTCAATCTGCTGAACAGTCTGGGCGTACGCCTGGTGTTGATCCATGGCGTGCGGCCACAAGTGGAAGCGCGACTGAACGAAAACGGCACCGCGATTCGCTATGTCGAAGGCTTGCGCGTCACCGACGACGCCGCGCTGGCCTGCGTCAAGGAAGCCGCCGGCACGGTGCGGGTCGAAATTGAAGCACTGCTGTCGCTGGGGCTGGCCAACACGCCGATGGCCGGCGCCGGCATCCGGGTTGCCTCGGGTAATTTCGTCACCGCGCAGCCGCTCGGCGTGCGCGACGGGGTCGACCTGCTGCACACCGGCGAAGTGCGCAAGATCGACGCCGCAGCAATCCGCCGGCGGCTCGACCAGCACGACATCGTGCTGCTGTCGCCGATCGGCTATTCGCCCACCGGCGAAATTTTCAATCTGAGCCTGGAAGACGTCGCCACCCAGGCGGCGGTCGAGCTGGCCGCCGACAAACTGATATTCCTGATGGACACCGAAGGCGTGCCCGACAAGGCGCGCACCATCCACAACATTCTCACCGTCAATGAGGCACGGCAGGTGCTGGACAAGCCGCGCAAACTGCCGGAAGACGTCAGCTACTACCTGCCCTGCGCCATCACCGCCTGCACCAGCGGCGTCAAGCGCGCCCACCTCATCAGCCGCCATCGTGACGGCGCACTGCTGTCCGAACTGTTCACCCGCGAAGGCGTCGGCACGCTCATCACCCCGGCGCCGCTGGAAACGCTGCGCGCCGCCACCATCGACGACGTCGGCGGCATCCTCGGCCTGATCGAACCGCTGGAACGCGAAGGCATTCTGGTGCGGCGTTCACGCGAACGACTGGAAATGGAAATCGAGCGCTTTCTGGTGCTCGAATCCGACGGCGTCATCGCGGGCTGCGCGGCGCTTTATCCGTTTCCCGAAGAACAGGCCGCCGAACTCGCCTGCCTGGCGATATCCGAGGATTTTCGCGGGCGCGGATTTGGCAACCTGTTATTGGCCGAAGCCGAACGGCGCGGTAAAAGAGCCGGCTTCAAACGGCTGTTTGTCCTCACCACCCGTACCGAGCAGTGGTTTGAAGAACGCGGTTTCGTCGACAGCAGCCCCGATCAGCTGCCACATGGCAAGCAGGCGCTGTACAACTACAAACGCCGCTCAAAAGTACTCGAAAAATCCATCTGATGCAGGATCACCCCGAGCCTGCGATGACCCGAATCAACCCGCACGCCCATCTGGCGTCACAGTGCAGGGTGACCTACCCCACCCGGCTGGCGCGCCGTGTCGTTCTGTCCGCCCTCTGGCTGCTGTTTGGACTGCTTGCCTTGCGCCCGGCGTGGGCAGCCGACACGTCGCCGCTGGTGCTGGGTATCTTTCCCAATACCACTGCCAAGCAAATCGTCGAAACCTATCGTCCGCTGGCCAACGCGCTGGAAAAAACCCTGCGGCGACGCGTCGAAATTTACAGCGCACCCAATTTCAAATCCTTTGTCGATCGCACCCACCAAGGTGAATACGACCTGCTGCTCACCGCTCCCCACTTTGCCTGGCTCGCGCGCCAGAATGCAGGCTATCGACCCCTGCTCAAATATGCCGAACCGGTGCGTGGGCTATTGGTGGTCAAATCCTCGTCGTCCTCTCGTGACGTGGCAACCCTGCGCGGCCACACCATCGCCATCCCCGACCCCCTCGCCGTGGTCGTGCTGGCCCTGCAGGCCGAACTGGCAGAAGAAGGTCTCAAACCTGCCATTGATTACAGAATCATCAATGCCGGCACGCACATCAACGCCGTCCTGCAGGTCATCAAGGGGCGTGCAGACGCGGCAATGGTCGGGCAAAGCCCTTACACCCTGTTTCCCCCCGAGTTGCGCAAGCAATTACATGTCTTGCTGGAAACGCCCCCGCTATCCAGCTTGACCTACCTCACCCACCCGCGGGTGAGCGAGGCCGAGGTGCTCATCATCCGTAACACCTTGCTACGCTTTGCTGCCACGCCAGAAGGTCAGGTCTTCCTGAAAAAAGGCGGCTTTGGCGGCTTCGCTCCGCTCAATGGCGACGAACTGAATGCATTCCGTCCCTACGCACTGCAAACCCAAAAAATGTTGCAGGATTCGCAATGAAGCGCTGGCTGGAGCAACTCTCCTTACGCTACAAACTGACCTTTTCAGCGCTGGCAGTAGAAGGCGTGATGCTTGCATTCCTGATCGGCAACGGCGTGCAATCCACCCATCGCGAACTGCAACAGTTGGGTGAACAGCGTGTCACCGAAATGGCCAGGATCCTGAGCGTTGCGTTGCAGACTCCGCTGTCGCAACAGGACGATGCCAGCACCCGGGACATCATCGAAGCCCTGCTCAACAGCAATGGACTGAAAATGATCGAGGTGCGTGACAGTCGCAATCGCATCGTGCACCAGGTCGGCGCAGACGATAACCCGGCCGATTTCCGCCACAAGGTTCCGATCGAGCTGTTCGGCCAACGCTACGGCGACGCCACGCTGGTCTTGTCGGGAAATTTCATTCAGGACGCCCGTAACCGCTATGTCCAGCAAAGCCTGATCATCGCTACGGTCGCCCTGCTGCTGACCGGCCTGTTGCTCGCCCTGTCGTCCAGTTGGGTGATCCGACGCTTCACCCAACTGACCCGCGCCAGCAAGCAAATGGCGCAAGGCGACCTCAACATCAAGCTGCCGGGCGAAAGCGGCGATGAAATCGGTCAGCTCATCACCACCTTCAACAGCATGGCCGACTCGGTTCGCAGCAACGTCGAACGGGCACGTGAAAACGAGGCGCGCTTCCACGCCATCGCTGACTACACCCATGACATCGAGTTCTGGCTGGCGCCCAACAGCAAACTGCTATGGGTCAACCCGTCGGTCGAACGCATGCTGGGTTACTGCGTTGACGAATGCATGGCACTGGCGAACTTCCCGGCGGACATCATCCATCCGGATGACCGCGCCGCCGCCGACTTTCAGTTGCGCCTGTCGCTGCGCGGCTCGGCCGGCCAGGGCTACACCTTCCGCATCTGCCGCAAGGACGGCGGGCATTTCTGGGCGCTGGCGAACTGGCAGCCGATCCACGATGGCAACAGCATCTATCAGGGACTGCGCGCCAGCATCCACAGCATCGACGACATCAAGGCGACCGAAGCCGACCTGCGCCATGCGCTTAGCGAACTGCGCATGGCAGAAACGCTGCAGCGCAAATATCTGGATGAAATCGACCAGGAACGCGCCCGCCTGGTTTCGCTTTTGTCCGCGATGAATCTGGGCATCCTGTTCGTCGCAGCCGATGGCCGCGTGGTGTACCACAACCCCGCTTTCAACCGCACCTGGATGATCGATGAAAGCATCGAGCTGATCGGGTTGCCGGTGCACGATGCACTCGCCAAATCGACCTCGATACTGTCTCGGCCCGATCATTTTTCGAATCACTTGCTGGCCGTTCTGGAAACGCGTGAGGTGTCGGACAGCTTCGAAATCGAGATGAGCGATGGCCGCATCGTGACCGAGCTCGACTACCCGGTACGCGATCGCGACGGCCATTTCATCGGCCACCTGTGGGTATACGAGGACATCACCCGCGAGCGGCAAACCGCCGAGCAACTGGTGTATCTGGCCGAGCGTGACGCGCTGACCGGGCTGTACAACCGCCACCGCTTCCAGCAGGAACTGACCCGCACCATGCTGGAGACGGATCGCCACTTCATGCCGTGCGCGGTGATGTTTTTCGACCTCGATGAGTTCAAGACCATCAACGACACCTATGGTCACCGCGCCGGCGATGCCCTGCTGATCCGGGTGGCGGGCGAAGTCAGCGCGCTGGTGCGGCGCAACGAAGTGCTGGCGCGCCTCGGCGGCGACGAATTCGCAATTCTGCTGCCTGCCGCGCAAGGCAACGAAGCTGAAGCGCTGGCCGATCGCGTGATCCACGCCGTGGCACAAATCCCCTTCCGCTTCGAGGGACGCAACCTGCGCGTCACCACCAGTCTCGGCATTGCGTATTACCCGACGCATGCCGCCGACGCCGACGAGCTGGTGGCGCGTGCCGACATTGCGATGTATCAAGCCAAGCAGGCGGGTAAAAATACCTGGCGCGTGTTCCGTGCAGACCAGGAGGCGGACACCGAAATGCGTAACCGCCTGTCGTGGAGCGAACGCATCAGCAACGCGCTGGAAAAAAACCTGTTCGAGCTCCATTTCCAGGGCGTTTACCGTACCGACGACCGCGCCCTGTCGCATCTTGAAGCGCTCATCCGCATGGTGGACGAGCGCAACCCGGACCAGCTCATCATGCCGGCGCATTTCATCCAGCTGGCCGAAAAGAGCGGCCGCATTCTCGACATCGACCGCTGGGTGATCGGCACAGTGGTGCAGATGCTGGCGAACAATCCGGGCATCCCTCCCATTGCTGTCAATCTGTCCGGACGCTCGCTGTCCGAGCCTTCGCTGCCGCAGTTCATCAGCGAAAGCCTGCGCACCCGCAGCGTCAATCCCAGTCGCCTGATCGTCGAAATCACGGAAACCGCCGCAGTGTCCGACCTGCACGATGCGCAGCGCATGATCGAAGCCTTGCGGCAAATGGGCTGCGGCATCAGCCTCGACGATTTCGGCGTCGGCTTCGCTTCATTTGCCTATCTCAAGCACCTGAAAGTCGACACCATCAAGATCGACGGCATGTTCATTCGCGATCTGATCAGCGACCCCGACAACCAGGTGTTTGTACAGGCCATGGTCAGCGTCGCACTTGGGCTGGGCAAATCGGTGGTGGCGGAATACGTCGGCGACGGCAAAACCCTGGCGCTGCTGCGCCAGTTTGGCGTGGACCTGGTTCAGGGCTATTACCTGGACAAACCGGTCCGCAAGCACCCCGCCTTACAGGGTTTGATCGAGTAGGCAAGCGTTCCCGGGCGCGGTGCACGCGCCTGCCCGACAGGGCGCAATGGTAAAATGCCGCGCTTTTCCCGCCACAGGGGCGTGTTAACACTAATTACACGCCCGCGACGAGCCGATTCAGGAGCAGGCCGCGAAGCGAGACGCGCCGCAGTGTCGTTCACTGCAAGCGGTTCGCGACAAAGGAATGCGCCTGAATCGACCCGTCCCTCCGGGTTGCCGCGAGAAAGCGCGTCTGCGGCGTTGCGCCACTTGGCAAGGAAGATCCTTGCCTGCGCGACGCGCCTTGCATCCATCGCTTTCTCGCGGCAACGCGGACGTGTAATTAGTGTTAACACGCCCCAGGAACCCCGCCGTGCTTACCGCTTCCAGCATCACCCTGCAATTTGCCGCCAAACCGCTGTTCGAGAACGTCAACGTCAAGTTTGGCGACGGCAACCGTTATGGCCTGATCGGCGCCAACGGCTGCGGCAAGTCCACCTTCATGAAAATCCTTGCCGGCGAACTGGAACCGTCCGCCGGCAACGTCTCGCTCGACCCCGGCGAGCGCATGGCGTGGCTGCGCCAGGACCAGTTCGGCTACGAAGAGCAGCGCGTGCTCGACGTGGTGCTGCAGGGCCACGCCGAAATGTGGCGGGTAATGCAGGAAAAGGACGCCATCTACATGAACCCGGAGGCGACCGAGGAGGACTACCTGCACGCCGCCGAGCTGGAGAGCAAATTCGGCGAAATGGGCGGCTACGATGCCGAGGCGCGCGCCGGACAGCTGTTGCTGGGCGTCGGCATTCCCACCGAGCAGCACAACGGCACCATGAGCCAGATCGCGCCGGGCTTCAAACTGCGCGTGCTGCTGACGCAGGCGCTGTTCTCCAATCCCGACATCCTGCTGCTCGACGAACCGACCAACAACCTCGACATCAACACCATCCGCTGGCTGGAAGAGGTGCTGAACGAAAGCAAGGCGACCATCATCGTCATCTCGCACGACCGGCACTTTCTGAACCAGGTCTGTACCCACATGGCCGACCTCGATTTCGGCACCATCAAGGTCTATCCCGGCAACTACGACGACTACATGCTGGCCTCGACCCAGGTCAAGGAACGCCAGGCCAGCGCCAACGCCAAGGCCAAGGACAAGGTCGCCGAGCTGCAGGACTTCGTGCGCCGCTTCTCGGCCAACAAGTCAAAGGCGCGCCAGGCCACCAGCCGCATGAAAATGATCGACAAGATCAAGATCGAGGACTTCAAGCCCAGTTCGCGGCAAAACCCTTATATCCGCTTCGAGCAAGAGAAGGTGCTGCATCGCCGTGCGCTTGAAGTCGAGGCTCTGAAGTTTGGCTACGACAGCACGCCGCTGTTCACCAACCTCGGATTTTCGCTCGAGGCTGGCGAAAAAATGGCCGTCATCGGCGGCAACGGCGTCGGCAAATCGACGCTGATGAAGCTGCTGATGAACGAGCTGACCCCGCAATACGGCGAGGTGCGCTGGAGCGAAAACGCCAATGTCGGCTACTTCTCGCAAGACCATGTCAGCGATTTCGACAGCGACCTCAACCTCACCGACTGGATGCACCAGTGGACGCAACAAGGCGACGACGAGCAGGTGCTGCGCGGCATTCTCGGGCGCCTGCTGTTCTCCGGCGACGACGTCAAGAAATCGGTGCGCGTGCTGTCCGGTGGCGAAAAGGGCCGCATGCTCTACGGCAAGCTGATGCTCGGCCGCCACAACGTGCTGCTGATGGACGAACCGACCAACCACATGGACATGGAATCGATCGAGTCGCTCAACCTCGCGCTCGACCTGTTCAAGGGCACGCTGATTTTTGTCTCGCACGACCGCCTGTTCGTCAGCAGCCTGGCCACCCGCATTCTGGAAATCACGCCCGAAGGCGTCGAGTTCTATATGGGCGGCTACGACGAATACCTGCATTCAAAAGGTCTCGAATGAACGTCGTCATCATCGGCCTTGGCCAGCTCGGCCGTGTATTTGCCGGTGGCCTGCTGCGCGTCGGATGCAGTGTCGTCCCGGTCAACCGTGGCGACGACATGTTCACCGTCGCACACGCGCACCCCGATCCCGCACTGGTTCTGGTGGCGGTCGCCGAGAGCGATCTCCACATGGTTCTGGCCGCCATGCCTGGCGCCTGGCGGCCGCGTGTCGCACTGATCCAGAACGAACTGTTGCCGCGCGATTGGGAAAAGTACCACTACACCGACCCCACTGTGATCTCAGTGTGGTTCGAAAAGAAAAAAGGCATCGATGCCAAGCCTCTGATCGCCTCCCCCGTGGCCGGACCCGGCGCGGGCCTGCTGGTACGCGCGCTGGCCGCCATCGAGTTGCCCGCTCGCGAAGTCGCTGCGGGCGATGCACTGCTGTTCGAACTGGTGCGCAAAAACGTCTACATCCTCACCACCAATATTGCCGGGCTCAAAACCGGCGGCACAGTGGCAGAACTGTGGGCGCAGCACGAAAGTTTTGCACGCCTGGTGGCGAACGAAGTGATGGATGTTCAGGATGCGCTGACAAACAGGCAACATGACCGCGCCGCGCTGATTGCCGGCATGCTGGAAGCCTTTGATGGCGACCCGCAGCACGGCTGCACTGGGCGCTCGGCGCCCGCGCGACTGACCCGCGCGATCGGCCATGCAGATGCATTCGGGCTGGCCGTGCCCACGCTGCGGGCGCTGGCAGGCTAGATCGATTTTCCTTGGGCGTTTTTCTCGTCGTCACCGACCACCCCGGTGCGATCGAACGACTGCCAGCGGGATGATTTGTCGGTTTTGAACCGTCCCTTGAGGCGATAAGGCACGCCCGCTTTCAGCCCGCCCTGCGATAGCGTCTTGAGTTGCTGGATCAGGTCTTTTGATTGCATGAAGGTATCGACCCGCAGCATGGCGCTCGCTACCGCAGGGACCCGCGTCGCGTCGCGCGAGACGCCGCTGGCAAACGGGCGCGCATTCACTTCCAGTTCGAGTTCCAGCGCCTCGATGGTCAGCGCGAAATCATTCGGGTTGCTGATTCGCAGCCCCACATCCAGGCGCTGCTCGAGCAGGCCCAGGCTTTTGATTCCGACATCCGCCACACTCACCTTGGGTGCCACTGCATTCCAGGGCAGACCGGAACAGGCAACGAGGCCGAGGCTGGCCAGCACAATCCACACTAATCGCATCATGAAACCCTATCGAATCTGCGCCAGCAGCTGCGCAGTCATGCGCGCGGCCTGGGTCGCGTAGCCGCCGCCAAACAGGTTGGCGTGGTTGAGAATGTGGTAAAGGTTGTAGAGCGTTTTGCGTACGGCATAGCCGGCATCGAGCGGCCAGCTTGCGCGATACGCCGCATAGAATTCCGGCGCAAAGCCGCCGAACAGTTCGCTCATCGCCAGGTCGCATTCGCGGTCACCGACGTAGAGCGCCGGATCGAAAATCACCGGGGTGGCGTCCGCAAGATAACCCTGGTTGCCGCCCCACAAATCGCCGTGCAGCAGGGACGGCGCGGGCACATAACCGTCGAACAATGCATCGAGCCTGAGCAGCAGCATTTCCCCATCGCGCTGCAAGACGCCGCCATAGCCATTTTGGGCGGCGAGCCTGAGCTGGAAGCCGAGCCGCTGCTCACGCCAGAAAGCGATCCAGTCATGCTGCCAGGCATTCATTTGTGGCGTACTGCCGATCCAGTTGTCATGCGCCCAGCCAAAGCGGGTATGCGGCACACGATGCAATTGCGCCATCTGCTCACCCAGCAAGGCGGCGTCGCCGCTGCCACGCAGATCGAGATATTCCAGCACCAGAAACGCCTGCCCCGCCGCCATGCCTGACGTGATCGGCTGAGGCACGCGCACACTGTGTGTAGCGTCGAGCATGCGTAAAGCGTCGGCCTCTGCCTCAAGCATGGGCAAGCGTTCGGCATGATTCGTCTTGACGAAATAGCGGCGCGCGCCGCTGCCGATACTGAACGCCTGATTGATATCGCCGCCGCCAATCGGCGTCAGCGCAGCGGCACTGAACGGGCTGCCCGTGGCGCGGGCAATCGCGTCGGCAATCGCGCTAGCGAGCATCGTGGGCAACTGTCGCACAAACAAAACGCGCCCCGGAGAGCGCGTTGTAATAATCAGGAGGCATGCACCCCGCCCGCATTATTTACCTTTGGGGCGCGTCTCGAACATCTTGGCAATTCCGGGCTCGCGGGACGCACCGGCGGCTTCCATGCGCTTGAGATATTCGGCCCATAAATCAGCCTGGTGATCGCCCAGGTCATGCAGGTATTCCCAGGAATAAATCCCGGTATCGTGGCCGTCGGAAAAGACGAAATTGATGCCATACAAGCCGACCGGTTCGGCGGCATTGATCAGCACTTCGCGTTTGCCCGTTTGCAACACTTCCTGCCCGGGACCGTGGCCGCGCACCTCGGCTGACGGCGAATACACACGCAAGAACTCGAACGGCAGCTCGAAACGCGCGCCGTCGGTAAACGCGATTTCCAGCTTGTGCGAAGCCTGGTGCAGCTTGATTTCGGTAGGGGTGGGGATAGCCATGATGGACACTCTCAAAATCACATGAACCCGAAGTTTAAACCCGCGATGCGGAGATTAAACCCTTGAGGAACAAGGGACTGAAGTTTGGGATGAACTGAAAATTGGTGCGTCCGGCGCGATTCGAACGCGCGACCCCTGCCTTCGGAGGGCAGTACTCTATCCAGCTGAGCTACGGGCGCCTGAAATGGGATGAATCTTGGGACGGCGAAGCATAGCGGGTTTGCTGTGGGGAGTCCATCCAGCGAACGGCCGGTCGCAATGCGCCACCCTTTCCTGAAGGGGGCGCTTTCCTTATAATCCCGCCTTTCGATGCCAACCCCCAAGGATAATTTCACATGGCCGATTCGCACGCCAAGATGACCCAAGCCACTCCGCTGGAAGTCATCATTTCGATTGTCGCCGGACTGATCGCCCCCCTGCTGGCCATTTTACTGGTCGTCATGCTGGTGCTGAGCATTCAGGACAATCACAAGCCCGACACCACCAGCGAAGCCGCGCAGCAAGCTACTGCCGAACGGATCAAGCCATTTGCCCAGTTGGCCGCACTCGATGCCAATGCCCCCAAGGTCGAGAAATCCGGCCAGGAAGTCTACGACGCGGTGTGCACCTCGTGCCACGCGGCAGGCGCGCTTGGCGCCCCCAAGTTTGACAACAAGGGCGACTGGGGTCCGCGTATCGCCCAGGGCTACGACACCCTGGTGAAGCACGCGATCGAGGGCATCCGCCAGATGCCCCCGCGCGGTGGCGACGGCGATTTGTCCGATGTGGAAGTCGCACGTGCCGTGGCCTACATGGCCAACTCGAGCGGTGCCGGTTTTACTGAGCCGGAAGCGGCCGCCCCCGCAGCAACGGCCGAAACGGCTGCCCCCGCAGTAGCCGAAGCTTCCCCGGTAGCTGCCGAAGCCGCTGCGCCTGCAGCCGCAGCTGCAACCCCTGCGCCAGCCGCCAAAGCAGCCGTGGCCAAAGCCGACCCCACCAAGGGCAAAGCGGTCTACACGGCCAGCTGCGCAGTCTGTCACGCAGCAGGCGTTGCGGGTGCACCCAAACTGAACGACAAAGCCGCCTGGGCACCGCGCCTCGGACAAGGCTTTGATGGCCTGTATAAATCGGCTCTGAATGGTAAAAATGCCATGCCTGCCAAGGGCGGCAACCCGGCCCTGCCTGATACCGACCTGGCCAATGCAGTGGCCTATATGCTGGTCGAAGCAGGCGGCAAACTCTAAATCGGCTCATCCGGCGGGAGGGTTGCTTTCTTCCCGCCGCATTGTTCCTTCCGCCATGTCGCCCATCTGCCCACACTGTGGGAGCTCGCAAATCCGCACTGCCCGGCTTCACGCCCATGATGGCGTGCGCCACATCCTGCTGGACACGCCCCTTCGCTGTCGCGACTGCCGGCATCACTTCTGGAAATTCAATCCCGTCAAACCCGTTTTGCTGCTGCTCGCTGTCGGCGTGCTGGTTGGCATCACCGCCTGGCTTGCACTTGAACAACCCGTCGTTACCCCAACCGCTCAAACAGACAGCAGCCTGCCGCATGCTCGTGCGGCGGCCGGCGACGCCGACGCGCAGCTGAAACTGGGGTTGCGCTACGCCGAAGGCGACGGCGTGATCCAGAATCAAAAGGAAGCCGCCAAGTGGTTTGAACTGGCCGCCAGACAAGGCAAGACCGACGCGCAATATCACTATGGCCTCGCCTTGCTCAAGGGACGTGGGGTGGTGCAGGACTATCGGGCGGCGTTCAGCTGGATCGAAAAAGCCGCCCAGCGCGGCCACGCCAAAGCCCAGTTCGACCTCGGTGAACTCTACCGCTACGGCACCGGCACCGCAGCCGACAAACCCCGTGCCTATCTGTGGTTCAACCTGGCGGCCTCACAGGGCGTGGAGGCCGCCGCCAAGGCGCGCGACAGTCTGGTATGGCAGCTGAAGCCCGAGCAGCTCGCCGCGATGCAGGAAGAGGCGCGCCGCATGAGCCTCTCCACCGCCGCTGCCCCCCCTACACCCAGCCCCCCCGAAGCATCCCCGCCTCTGTCCGTCACTCCCTGAGCGTGGCTGTCCCCGGCCAGTTGGCCGAACAGGAACAACCTGCCCTGCAGCGCAGCGCATTTGCGGATTGAACGCGGCGTGTCTTACGGGTGCGCGTGCGCGCTGTCCGCTTCGACATCAAGCGGCCACAACCGGTGCGCATCCAGCTTCAGGCGCGCGTTGGCCGCCAACGCATCGAGCTGCGACTGCTGCGCCATCAGCTGGCCTTCCAGCGCCAGCCGGCGATTGAGCAGCACCTGATCGAGCGCGCCTTCGCCCAGTTCATAGGCGCGCGCTGCCAGGCGCGCGGCTTCGGTCAGCGCCTGTGCGGCGCGGTCGGCCTGCTGCCAGTTTTCGACTTGCGCGACGGCGGTTTCAAAGTCCGCACGGGCTTCCTGCCGCAAGCGTTGCTCCAGCTGGATGGCGGCGTCCTGTGCGGTGGAACTCAGCTGCTCGGCGGCCTGCTGGTTGGTGCGGCGCGCCGCACCCGGCAGGGTCAGCCCCAGTCCCAGCCCCAACACGTGCTCGTTTCCCCCCATCTCGTTGCGATAAAACACGCCAACGGTGGGATCAACGCTGCGCAGCCTGGCGAGTTGTCGCGCCTCGGCCTGCAGGACATCGGCCTGACGGCGGGCACGGAACAGTTCATGGTTGTGCGCCAGCACCGCTTCGACGTACTGATCCGCCACGCCCTCCGGGAGCTGCGGCGGCGGCAAGGTTTCATCGCTGCTTACGCGCAAGCCGGGAAACTGCGCCAGCAGCCGGTTGCGCGCTTGTTGCGCACGCGTGCCGGCCTGTTGCTGTTGCAGGCGCATCTGCGCCAGCGCGGCCTCGGCGTTGACCTGCTCGGCACGCGGTGATTCGCCCAGGCGGATGCGCGCATTAACCGTAGCCAACTGTTGTTCGGCGAGCTGGTGTTGCGCCAGCCACAGTTGCGACTGGCTCGATGCGTTCAGCCAGTCGAACCACAGCATGAGCAATTGCCGCCCAGACTCGTGCAGGGCTTCGCCCAGACTCGCTTCCGCGTGCGCTGTCAACGCGCCCGCCAGGGCGCGATCGGCTTCGGCGCGCGCGGGCATTCTGATCGGCCGCGACAGCGCCAGTCCCCACTCGGCCTCGGTGGCGCTCGGCGCCGTCTGAATGCGACGCTGGTCAATCTCCGCATCCACCTTCCATTCGCCGCTGCCCTGTTTCAGGCTCTGGCTACGCAACGATTGCGCAGCAAAATTGCCGCGCGCCTGCGCCACGGTGGGCGAGGCCCACAACGCCGCTTCAGCGGCAGCAGGATCGGGCAAATAGTCGGCCTGTGCCGGGGCGGAAAAGGACAGCGTGGCAAACGCCCACGCCAAAGCCAGGCTCAATGTACGAACGGCGGTCATGCGCGCGCTCCTTTCAGAATGAATTGACGGTACAGCAGCGGCAGCATCACCAGCGTCAGCAAGGTGGCGCTGACCAGGCCGCCGATGACGACGATGGCAAGCGGGCGCTGGATTTCAGAGCCGGGGCCAGTGGCAAACAACAGCGGCACCAGGCCGAAGGCGGCGATGCTGGCGGTCATCAGCACCGGCCGCAAACGGCGCAGCGCACCATCGCGCACCACCGAATCGCCATGCAGGCCCTGCGCACGCAACTGGTTAAAGTGGCTGACCAGCACCACGCCGTTGAGCACCGCAATGCCGAGCAAGGCAATGAAGCCGACCGACGCGGGCACCGACAGATACTCGCCCGACGCCCACAGCGCGAAGATGCCGCCGATCAGCGCCAGTGGCACATTCATCATCACCAGCAAGGCCTGACGCACATCGCCAAAGGTGACATAGAGCAAAAAGCCGATCAGCAGCAGCGCCACCGGCACCACGATCATCAATCGCTGTGCGGCGCGCTGCTGGTTTTCAAACTGGCCACCCCAGGTGATGCTGTAGCCGGGCGGCAGCTTGACTTGCGCGGCGACGGCGGCCTGCGCATCGCTGACAAAGTTGACCAGGTCACGCCCGGCGACATTGGTCTGCACCACGGTGAAACGCGTTGCGTTTTCGCGCTTCACCGCCACCGGTCCATTGGTGCGCTGGAGCGTGGCTACCTGGTCGAGGCCGATTTCGCGGCCGTCCGGCAGGGTCAGGCGAATCGCCTGCAGCGCGTCGGGCGACTCGCGCAAGCCTTGCGGCCCGCGCAGTTGCAGCGGGATGCGCCGCCCCTGCTGCTGGATGGTGCCGATCACTTCGCCTTCGAGTTGCGTCCGCAGCAACGCTGCAATGTCGTCGGCGGACAGCCCAAAGCGGCCGGCGGCATCGCGGTCGATTTCCGCCTGAAGATACTGCACCCCCGCGTTCTGCTGCGTATAGACATCGGACGCGCCGGGGACTTTTTCAACCGTGCTGAAAATTTCGCCCGCAAGCCGATTAAGCGTGGCGAGGTCGGGGCCAAAAATCTTGATCGCGACGTCGCCGCGCGAGCCGGTGAGCATTTCCGATACCCGCATGTCGATCGGCTGGGTGAAGTTGTAGGCAATGCCGGGGAAGCCTTCGACCACGGTGCGGATTTGTTCGATCAGCCATTCCTTGTCGGGCTTGCGCCATTCGGCCATCGGCTTGAGCACCAGAAACGAGTCGGTGTCGTTGAGGCCCATTGGGTCGAGCCCGAGTTCGTCGGCACCGGCGCGCGCAACGATGCGGCGGATTTCAGGCACGTTCTTCAACAACGCCTGCTGTACCCGTAAATCCTGCGCAACCGATTCTTCCAGACTGATCGACGGCAGCTTTTCCAGCTGCACCAGCACGTCGCCCTCATCCATCGTCGGCATGAAGGTTTTGCCGATCAACGGATACACAGCCACTGCTGCCAGCATCAACACACCGGCAGTGAGGTAGACGATTTTCGGCTTGGCCAGCGCGCGATCCAGCATCGGCGTGTAGAGGCCTTGTGCCTTGCGCAACAGCCACGGATCTTCATGCGCGCCCCGCTTCAGCAGCATCGAGGCCAATACCGGGATCACGCTGAGCGCGAGCAGCAGAGAGGCCGCCAGCGCGAACACGATGGTCAGCGCGACCGGCGTGAACAGCTTGCCCTCGAGCCCTTCCAGCGTCAGCAGCGGCAAGAACACGATCGCGATGATGGCGATGCCCGAGGTCACCGGGCTGGCGACTTCCTGCGTCGCCCACAGCACGCGTTGCAGCGGCGTTTCGCTGGTGTTATCCGGGTCGTGCGCGAGGTGCGCAACGATGTTTTCCACCACCACCACTGCCGCGTCGACCAGCAGACCAATCGCAATGGCCAGTCCACCCAGACTCATCAAATTGGCCGACAAGCCGAACTGGCGCATCAGCACAAACGTCGCCAGCACCGATAGCGGCAAAATCAGCGCCACCACAATCGCTGCACGCAAATTGCCGAGAAACAGAATCAGCAGAATCACCACCAGCACCGCCGCCTCCAGCAAGGCTTTGCTCACCGTGCCCACGGCGCGGTCAACCAGTTGCGCGCGGTCGTAAAACGGCGAGATCGTCACGCCCTTGGGCAACGTCGCCTGAATCTCGGTGAGCTTGATTTTGACGTTCTTGATCAACTCGCCCGCGTTGACGCCTTTCAGCCCGATCACCAGGCCTTCCACCGCCTCGCCTTTGCCGTCCTGCGTCACCGCGCCGTAGCGAGTCATTTCGCCCAGCTCCACGCGCGCGACATCGCCCACGCTGACAACTACGCCATCGACCGCCTTGATGCCGATGTGGCGCAGATCATCCAGCGAATTGACGCCGCCGTTGACCCGCACCACCCAGGTTTCCTCGCCTTCGTTGACGCGCCCGGCGCCGTCGTTGCGGGTGTTGGTTTCCAGCGCGGTGCGCAACTCGGCGTAGGTGACGCCACGCGCGGCCAGTGCAGCCGGGTCGGGCGACACCCCGAAGGTGGCGACGCGGCCGCCGAGCGAGTTGACATCGGCCACACCGGGGATGGCGCGCAATTGCGGGCGCACCGTCCAGTCGAGCAGGCTGCGTTTTTCCGCCAGACTCAGCGGCCCTTCGATGGTGAACATGAACAGCTCGGACAGGGGTGTCGAAATCGGCGCCAGGCCGCCCGACACATTGCCCGGCAGGTCGCCCTTCACATTGGCGAAGCGTTCCGCCACCTGCTGGCGCGCCCAGTAAATGTCGGTGCCCTCGGCAAAGTCGACGGTGATATCGACCAGCGCGTTCTTCGACAGGCTGCGCAGGATGGTCTGGTTGGGAATCCCCAGCAGCTCGGTTTCAACCGGCTGGGTGATGCGCGCCTCGACCTCTTCCGGCGTCATGCCGGGCGCTTTCAGGATCAGTTTGACCTGGGTGGTGGAGACATCGGGAAACGCATCGATGGGAATCTGCTGGTACGCACGCACGCCCAGCCCGGCGAGTACCAGCGCAAGCGCTAGCATCAGCCAGCGTCGCGCCAGCGCGAATTCAATCAGGGTATTGAGCATGGTTTACTCCCCCAGCCATTGCGCTTTGAGCGCCGCCACGCCCTTGACGGCGATGCGGCTCCCCGCAGCCAGACCGGTAACTTCGGCCTGGCTGGCGTTCTGGCGAACCAGCTTCACCGGGGTCGGCACAAAGCCTTTTGCCGTCTCGACGAAGACATACGGCAGGTTGGCTTTCCACACCAGCGCAGCGGCGGGCACCGCCAGCCCCTGCGCCGACTGCGCACCCGCAAGGCCGACTTGCACCGACTGGCCGGGACGCAACAGCTTTTGCGGGTCAACCAGGCTGGCGCGCGCCAGCACGCTTTGCGATGCATTGAGCTGCGGCAGCAGCGCGGTAACGCGGCCACTGGCCGGGCTGTCCGCCACCGTCACCGCCTGCCCGACGGCAACCTGGCGCGCCTGCGCCGTCGACAGCGGAATCTCCAGCGCCAGCTTCGACAGGTCGGCTACTTTCACCAGTGCCATGCCGGCATCCACCCGTTCGCCCGGCCCGGCGGCACTTTCAATGACGACACCGGCAATCGGCGCGGTCAGCGTGATCGCACTGCCTGACACCTTGCCCGCACCCAGCATCGACAGCGTCGTCTGTGCCGCCACCAGGTTGGCGCGCGCCGACTGCATCTCGGATTGCGTTGCGCGCAAACGCGACTCGGCAATCAGGCCTTCGGCGAACAGTTTTTGATCGCGCGCGGCATTGCTGGCAGCGAGCTGCGATTTCAGTCGCGCCTGCGTCAAGCCATTCTGCGCATCGGCCAGGCCCGGCATCGACAGGGTGACCAGCGGCGCGCCGCGTTTGACCGCATCGCCTGCCTGCACATGAAGTTGCGTCACCAGCCCCGCACCGGCAGCGGCGACGACGCGCACGCTGGCGGGCGGCAACGTCACCCGCGCCGGATAAGTCAGCGCCGGGCCGGCAGTTTGCGTGGCAGCGGCCACGGTAGCGATGCCGAGATTGGTTTTTTGCGCTGCGGTCAGCGGCAACAGGTCAGCGGCGAAAGTGGGCGCCGCGCCAAACAGCGCAGTCACCAGAAGTGAGGGGGCAATAATCCGGGCGGCAAAAAAAGCAGCGGTCATGTGTGATCTCCATAAGCAAAAAACGACGGGCTGGCGTGCGCCAGGCAACACGCAGCAAGAGTGATCAGACCGCAGGGGGCGCCAGGGCGTGGGGATGGGTGTGGTCGGGCGGAACCCGCTGGTGTTCAGGTGGCGCAGGCAGCCCCGCGCCAAGATGGGTGACGCATTCGGTACCGTGCAGCGACAGCGCCATCGCTGGCGGGACTTCGTTGGCGGTGCCCAGCGGGTCGATCCGCAGCGGCCGCCCTTGCGCCACATCAAATTCCGCGCCGTGCTCGTCGGCCGCAAGCGCGTGATAAGCCGCATCGCCCTGCATCCCCTGGTGCAGATGCAGAAAATCCGCGTGATTCAACTGCACCGCGCCCGCATGGGCGTGGATGAACGGCGTCATCGCCTGCAGGGCGATGAGAAACCAGAGCATCAAAAATCGGTGAAGTCGGTGCGGCATGGTCGAATTCAAGAAGGGTTTGGCTGAAAGTCAAAGAAATCGTTGCTGCGGATTACAGTGGAGTGAGCCATAACGGGCAAACCTGCAAGCAGACCACATGCTGACGGCCCATTCTTAAGACTGCCTTAAGTTGGGGGATCGTCTCTTGGCAGACACCCAGTGTAAGCGCCGCGAGCTTCCGTTGCTCGGCCATTTCAGCCGTCCGCAACGCTCTAAAACAGCCACTCAAAAATCCGAAACCAGGTCGACGCCCGTTATCCAGGAGGCATCCGTGCAGTGATGTATGCTGAAAAGATGAACGACAAAACCATGAAACTCACGCTTATCGGCACCGGCGAACCGTTGCTGCGCCTGCAGAAACGCCTGGGATGCGCCGCAACCGAGCTGGGTGTGACACTGCAGCTCGACATCGAGAAAGATCCCGGGGCGGTCGGCCTGCGCTACGAGCAGACCCCCGCGGTGCTGGCGCAGGGCCGGTGCATCGTCATCGGCCTGCCGCGCACCGAGGAGATTGTCGCGCTCCTGCACGCGCTGCCGGAAACAAAGGCGGGAGCGCAAGAATGAACTGCCTGATGCGCGCCTGGGACAGCCACGAAGCTGAACTGCGTGCCTGGCTGCGGCGCAGGCTGAACAATCCGCACGACGCCGAGGATCTGCTGCAGGACCTGTTCATTAAGGCCTTGCGGCAAGACAAGAAATTCTGCGAGATCAGCAACGCCCGCGCCTGGCTGTTCGAAGTCGCGCGCAACGCATTGGCCGACCGGCTGCGGATGAAGCGGGAGCAGATCGAGTTGCCGGAAGACCTGGCAGCGGAGCACGACGAACCTGCCGCCGTCGAGACGCTGGCTGCCTGCCTGCCGCGCGTCCTGGCGAAACTGCCCGAGGCAGACCGCGAGGCCATTACCCGTTGCGATCTGGAGGGGATGAGCCAGCAGGACTACGCGCGCCTCAAGAACCTGAGTCTGCCGGGGGCGAAATCACGCGTGCAACGCGCCCGCAAACGCCTGCGCGACGAACTCATGAGCGCCTGCGGGGTACGTATCGACGAGGCGGGCAAGGTCTGCTGCTTTGTTCCAGGCGGGAGCGGATGCTGATTCTTTCGTTCGACTGCATCTTTTTCGGGGTTGGCGCGTCTTCTTGTACAACAGTGTCAAAGCCTGCCCGGATAATTAAGGAATAAGCCCATGTCCCCCTTCGTCGCACAACTCAAACGCTGGCCCGCCGCGCAGCCCTGGCTGTTCCTGCCGCTGGCCGTTGCAGTCTGGTTCGCGCTGTATCAGACCTTGATGCCGTTCTCCGAGGCGCTGGTCGCGGCCTTGCCCGTGGATCGCGCAAGCCATCTGGGCGGCGCGCTGCAATTCTTCTTCTACGACACGCCCAAGGTGCTGCTGCTGCTCACCGGCATCGTCTTCGTCATGGGCATCGTGCATACCTTCGTCTCGCCCGAGCGCACCCGCGCGCTGCTGTCGGGACGCCGGCTCGGCGCGGGCAATGCCATGGCCGCCAGCCTGGGCATCGTCACGCCGTTCTGTTCGTGCTCGGCGGTGCCGCTTTTCATCGGTTTTTTGCAGGCCGGCGTGCCGCTGGGGGTGACGTTTTCCTTCCTGATTGCCGCGCCCATGATCAACGAAGTGGCGCTGGCGCTGCTGTTCGGCATGTTCGGCTGGAAGGTCGCCGCGCTGTATCTGGTACTGGGGCTGACGGTAGCGATCTTCGCCGGCATCGTCATCGGCAAGCTGAAAATGGAATGTCATCTGGAAGACTGGGTGCGTGCCATGCAGAACACCCAGACGCCGGCCGAGGCAACCCACACTGTAATGTCCTGGGGCGAGCGCATCGACAATGGCTTCCATCACGTCGGCGAAATCGTCGGCAAGGTCTGGCCCTACATCCTCGCCGGCATCGCACTGGGCGCGGGCATCCACGGCTATGTGCCGGAGGATTTCATGGCTTCCATCATGGGCAAGGATGCGCCCTGGTGGTCGGTGCCCGCTGCGGTGCTGATCGGCGTGCCGATGTACACCAACGCGGCGGGCATCATCCCCATCGTCGAGGCGCTGATGGGAAAAGGCGCGGCGCTCGGAACGGTGCTGGCGTTCATGATGGCCGTGATCGCGCTGTCCGCCCCGGAAATCATCATCCTGCGCAAGGTGCTCAAGCCCCGGCTGATCGCCACCTTCGTCGGCGTCGTGGCCTCCGGCATCCTGCTGGTGGGCTATATATTCAACGCCGTGCTTTGATACAACGAGGTCAACCATGAACGCACCCGCCCTGCATCCTTCCATCGTCGCGCTGGTTTCGCTGGCCGCGAACATCGCCTCCAACCACCCGAAACAGGGCCTGTGCCAGGTCGACCGGCTCAAGGGATACGGCGTGTCGCAGGAACACATCGACGCCGTGATCGAAATCGCGCGACATATCCGCGACGAGGCCGGCGAGACACTTGATTTCAGTTTCGATCAGGCGATGTCCGGCACCGCATCCCCTGTGGCCGAAGGCGAGGCGTGCTGCACGCCGACCGCATCCGGCCAGTCCTGCTGTTGATCTCATTTTTCACAAGGAGTAGACCATGTCGCACATCAAGGTACTCGGCACCGGCTGTGCCAACTGCAAAACCACCCTCAAGCTGATCGAGGACGTCGCCGCCGAAAAGGGCGTGAGCGTGCAACTCGAAAAGGTCGAGGACATCCAGGCCATCATGGGCTACGGCGTCATGTCCACCCCGGGGGTGGTGATCGACGGCAAGGTGGTGCACGCCGGTGGGGTGCCCAGCCGCGAGAAGATCGCCGGCTGGCTGGCCGGGACGGCTGCTGCACCAGCTTCCGGCAGCAACTGCTGCAGCGGCGGCAATTGCGGCTGACCGGTATTCCGACGCCCGCACTTCAAGCATCGTGCGCCTGATGGCAGGCGGCACCCACGCCCTATCAGCAGGACCGACAACCCGTACGAAAGGACAAGATGAGCACACCCTTTGCCGAGCGCATGAATGGCCAGTTCTGGGGCATTTTGCAGTGGTCGCAACTGGACGAGCTGTGGGGACGGCTAAAAGTCGAGCCAACGGGTTGGTACGCCAGCCTGGTCGGCGAAGCACCGCCCGAGGCACCGCTTGCCGCCGATGCGCTTGCGCGCCTGATCACCGAGGTGGACACACTGCTGCGGAGAGAACACGAATTCGACTACTGCGGCATTGTGTATGCCGACGACGCGACCCAGCCCACCCTGGTGAAAATCTATGATCCCAATAATCTGGGTAACTCCTGCGGAAGCTGCGGCCACAAAATCCCGCCGCGCTGGGTGTTGTCGCGCATGAAGCCCGAGCGTATCGAGGACGACGCCCCCTTGCCCGGTTCGCGCCGCCGCTGGTGGCAGGCGCTGTTCAATTGAGCACACCCAAAATGACCTCCCTCGTGGAAACCGCACGCATCGACGCGCACAGCAGGCGGGCATCACGCCGGACCCCGACCCAGGACTTTGCAAGAAACCACCTTGGCTTGACTATGCGAAAAGCGCATGCTGACCTCGGCTATTGGCACGGTCAGCAGCAGACCTCGATCGGGGGCGCACGCCTGAGTCGCGGGCCGGAGATCATAACGACGGCCTGAGCGAGGAAACACCATGGAACCGACATCCCGGTTGACAACGGAACGTGGCATCAGCCGCCGCGCCTTTCTCAAATTCTGCACCCTGACGGCCTCGCTGCTGGCGCTGCCGCCCGGCGCGGCGAGGCTGCTGGCTGCAGGGCTGGACAAGAGCACGCGGTTGCCGGTGGTGTGGCTGTCGTTCCAGGAATGCACGGGCTGCACCGAGTCCCTGACCCGTTCCTCGGCGCCATCCATCGAGCGCTTGTTGTTCGAACTGATTTCCTTGGATTACCACCACACCCTGCAGGCGGCCTCGGGCGAAGCAGCGGAACAGGCGCGGGAGACGACGCTCAAGACCTACGCCGGCCGTGTGCTGCTGGTGGTGGACGGATCCGTTCCCACGGCCCTGAACGGCGCCTGCTCCACCATCGCCGGCGTGGATAATCTGAGTCTGCTCAGGCATTGCCTGGAAGCGGCTGAGGCGGTGCTGGCGGTGGGGACTTGCGCCGGTTTCGGCGGGCTGCCCGCCGCCGCACCGAATCCCACCGGGGCCATGGGCATCGGCGAGTTGATGGATCGTGGGCTGGTGCCGCGCCGGCCGCTGGTCAACCTGCCGGGCTGTCCGCCCATTCCCGAGGTCATGAGCGCCGTGCTGGCGCATCGGGTGGCCTTCGGCACCTTCCCAAAACTGGACGACCAGAAGCGGCCTCTGGCCTTCTACGGCGAGACGGTGCACGACCGCTGTTCCCGCCGCGGCCATTACGAAGCCGGCCGTTTCGCCAAGACCTTCGACGACGCGGGCGCGCGGGCCGGTTGGTGCCTGCTGGAACTGGGCTGCAAGGGGCCACAGACCCACAACGCCTGTTCCACCGTGCGCTGGAACGGGGTGAGCAATCCCGTCGAGTCCGGCCATCCCTGCCTGGGGTGCAGCGAGCCCGGCTTTTGGGACCACAGCAGCTTCTACCGCCCGATTGAGGCGAAGCCTCTCGCGGCGGCCGAGTCCGGCACGTCTTCGGTAAAACGCGGCGCGGCGGTGTACGACAACAGCTGCGTCCGTTGCCACGGTGCCAGTCCGGCCAGCTTGAACACGCCGCTCGACAAGGTGCCGGCCCTGCTGCGCTCGGGAGACATCCGTTCCCATCGTTTCACCCTTGAGGAGGCCGACATGCAAGCCCTGCTGGATTATCTGAAGGCAACCCGCTGATGCACAGGTTTTCAGCTGTCCACCCGACATGAGCACCTTGATTGAAGCGCACCGTCTTGCCCTCCACGGTTTGATCCTGCACCGCGACGAGGCCCGGCTTTACAGATAGCTTTTTGCTTCCTCGCCGGGATTGGGCAACCCCGCCAGTCGCCAGGCTTCGCGCGGACTGGGGAACAGGTACTGCATACAGTCGGGGTCCTGCCCGATGAGATGGCAGACATGCTGGAGCGCGGGAACGGTGCCATGCTTGAAAAACTCGTTCCGCAGGGCTTGCAACAGGCTTAGTTGCAATTCGTTAAGCTGGCCAAGGCCGTCATCCTGAGCAACGCGGTCGGCCAGACTTTCGCTCCACGTGGCCGGGTCGATCCAAAAACCGTCGCGATCAAAGACAGCGCTGCCGGACACATCGAGCTGTGTATTACTCATGACACTCCCCCATTAAGCCCCAAAACAAAAGTATAGATCTCTATCTGCCATCAGCCAGTGCAAGGAGTCACACCGGCTTGGGCTACAAGGACGTTCGCGTCCTCAACGGCGGCTGGGGCATCAGGGATCGTGCGTTCACATTGCCGGTGGTGCAGGGCGATCAGCCTTACGACGAAGAATTTGCCCTCTAGATGTGATCTCTCAATAGGTTGTTCACTCGGGGCCTACCCGGAGAATTGGGGCTGCGAAACCGAATCATTTCCCCGGAGCCCCGAATGAACAGCCATAAAAACGACGCGGAAACCGAGGTCACCCTCAGACAGACTTGAACTTCAGCGCGACTTCACCCGCGCGCCATCGCTCAGCGCGTCGTCCGGATGGCTGATCACCTGGGCGCCGGCAGCGAGTCCGGACAGCACCTGCGTCGCCAGCCCCGCGCGCTGACCGGTCTCGACCGGCGTCAGGCGCGCGCGCTTGCCGTCCAGCGCGAACACCGCCCAGCCTTCGCCGTGACGGAACAGCGCGCTGGTCGGCAGTTGCAGTACGTCCTTGCCTTCCCACAACACGAAACGCGCCTCCACCCGGTAGCCGTCGCCGAGGCGCTGCCAGGCCTCGCGCGGCGAGGTGAAGTTGACGATGACGCGCACCCGCTGTTCCTCGACACCGAGCGCGGAAATCTTGGTGAAGCCGCTCGGTTCCACCACGCGCACCCTGCCCTCCACGGCCTGCTCGCCGCCCCAGCGGTCGAGAATGACTCTGGAACCGGGCGCGATCTTCACCGCGTGAGTGGACAGCACCTCCACTTCGACTTCCAGGGTATCGGGATTGCCGATTTCGAGCAGCGGCTGGCCGCTCGCCACCGCGCCCTCGCTTTCGTGCAGCAGCCTCAGCACGCGTGCGGCCACGGGTGCGCGCACCTGCATCTGCTCGTCCGCCCCACCGGTCTGCAGGCGGGCAGTGTTAACGACGGCGGCACGCGCCATCTCCAGTTCAAACTGCGCCACCCTGACTGCGTGCGCTGAAGCCTGCTGCGCGGCACGCGCGCGGGTTTCCGCCGTGCGGCTCGCATCGAGCGCCTGGGCGGAAAGAAAATTGGACTGGCGCAGGGTTTCGGCGCGGACGCGTTCCTGCTGCGCCAGCTGCGCGGCGGCGCTGGCGGCGCGGGCGTTTTCCTGGGCCACGGCGAGGGCGGCCTGCGCGGCGTTCACCTGCGCCTGTGCCTGCACGCGGGTACGCGGGTCGAGTGCCACCGAACGCGCGGGCTCGATCAGCGCGAGCACCTGCCCGGCCGCAACGGTGTCGCCCGCCTTGAGGTCAATGCGGCGCACGTAGCCGGCCACCGGGGCCGTCACCTGGTAACGTTCGGTGACGCGGGTCTTGCCTTCCTCTTCCACCGTCACCGTGAGCAGCCCGCGCTTCACTTCGGCCAGATCGACCGGCACGGCACGTGGCATGAAGCCATAGGCCAGCCCAGCCGCCACCCCCACCCCGATCGCCAGCATTCCGATTTTTGCGCGCAGTCGCATGTTTTTTCGTTGTCCTATTCGCGAGTTTTCAGCACCGCCACCAGATCCAGCCGGCCGAGGCGATGCCACAGCAGCAGACCGGACAGAACCGCGGAGACGATGATGACGGAAGCGCCCATGGCGTAGTTTTCCGGCGTCAGGATCAGTGGCAGCCGGTACAGCTCGCTCTGGAACGCCACCACCAGGATGCCGACCAGACCGATGCCGACCACAAAGCCGACCGGAATCGCCGCCAGCGTCAGCAGTGCCAGTTCTCCCAAAAGGATATAGGCGATCTCGCCGCGGGTGAAGCCCAGCACGCGCAGGCTGGCAAGCTCGCGGCCACGCTCGGACAGGCTGATGCGCGCGCTGTTGTAGACCACGCCGAAGCCGATTGCGCCGGCAAGCACGGTAGCCACCAGGTTATAGAACAGGATGAACTCGCCGATGGTGGCGTAGAAGCTCTGGATCGCCGCCTTGTTCGCGACCATGCCGAGCACGCGCGGGCGATCGTGCAGACGGGCATAGAGTTCCTCCTCCGCGCCGGGTTGCACCGCAAGGTAGGCACCTGATAGCGTACTGCCTTCGCGCATCAGGGCGTTCAGCGAATCCTGCTGCATGTAGGCCGACACACCGAGATACTGTTTGGTGATGCCGAGCACCGGCACTTGCCGCACCGGGCGGCTGCCTTCCAGCACCTCCACCGTCAGCAGGTCGCCCGGCTTCACGTGCAGGATCTCGTTCGCCAGATGGTCGGTGAGCACCACACCGCCCGGCGGCACCGCCACCGGCTGCAGGCGGCTGTCGAGCGAGCGGTGCAGTTGCCCCGCGGGCTGGATGCCAAAGATCGCGCCGCGGTGGCGGTACTGCCCGAAGCGCAGGATCGCCGGCACGTCGCGAAAGCCTTCGACGAAATCGACGCCCGGCAGCGCAGCGAGTTCGTGCAGCGCACGGCCGGACGTGGGCTCGATGAAGGTGAGGCCCAGGTCTTCGCGCGATGCCTGGCGAAACTGCACGTCGACCATGAAGTCGATCGCGCCTTTCTGGTAATTGCCGACCATCATCAATCCGCCGGCGCAAGCGATGCCGAACACGGTCAACAGCGATTTGAGCGGGTGCCGCCCAATGTGGCGCAACACCATGCGCGTCGGCGCAGAAAACCAGCGCTGCAGGCCGAGTCGCTCGATCAGGCTGGTGCGGTAAATCACCGGCATGTCCGGGCGCATGCCCTCGGCCGGCGGCAGCCGTACCGCCCGCACCACCGACAGCAGGGTGCCGCTGACTGCCGCGACCGCCCCCACTCCGAACGCGACCAGCACGATCCCGGGACGCAGCTGGAAGTCGAGATAGGGAAAGCGGAAGGTGGTCTCGGTGTAGACGTGCGACAGCCCCTGTCCGAACCATGCACCCAGTGCCAGCCCGGCGGCCACGCCGAGTGCCGCCATCAGCAACACCAGCTTGACGTAGTGTGCGCCGATCGCCCGATAGCTGTAGCCGAAGGCCTTGAGAATGGCGATCTGGTCGCGCTGCAGTGCAATCAGCCGGCTCAGCACGATATTCAGCAGGAAGGCGGCGACGCCGAGGAAGATGGCCGGAAATACCGTGGCCATGGTCTGCAGCTGTTTCAATTCCTCGCGCAGGAAGCGGTTGGAGAACTGGTCCTCGCGGCCGTAGGCGCCGGTGCCGCCGTAGATCGCCAGCACTGCGTCGACGCGGTCGATCACGTCCTGCTCGTTGGCGTCGCGCGCCAGCGTCAGGCTCACCTGGTTGAAGGCGCCTTCCATGTCATAGGCCGCCGCGAGCGCGCTGCGGCCCATCCACAGCACGCCGTAACGCTTGAAATCCGGGAACATCGAGCCAGGCGCAATCTGGTAGACGTATTCCGGCGACACTGCGACGCCGACCACCGTGAGTTGTTTGCGCTTGCCGTTGATGATGGCGGCGAGCCGGTCGCCCGGCTGAAAACCATGGGCATCGGCAAAGGTGTCGGACAGCACCACCTCGTCTGTGCTCCACGGCTGCACCGTGCGCCCACGCTTGAAATGCAGCCGGTTGAGCTGCGCCTCGCCGACGTCCGGCAGCGACAGCAGCTGGCCGGTGATGGGGTCGGAAAAACCCGCTACCTCCAGCTTCACCCCGGCCCGCACCCGGGTCTCCAGGCGTTCCACCCCGGGCAAGGCAGCGAGCCGCCCGGCCACCGGTTCGGGCGCGCGCTTGAGGCTCTCGAACACCTCGGCGAAGCGGTATTCGGCGTAAAAGCGGTCGCGCGTGGTCACCAGCGAATCGTAGGTGGAAAGCGACATCACCATGGTGGCGACACCCCCCATGATCACCGCGGCGATCGCCAGCACCTGACCGCGCAGGTGCCACAAGTCACGGAACAGCTTGCGGTCAAGCGCGCGCATGGTCTTTACCAGGACAGCTCGCGTGCTGCCTTCTTCGCGGCATTGGTGTGGATCTCGGCGATGCGGCCGTCCGACAGCCGGATCACGCGGTCGGCCATGTCGGCGATGCCGGCGTTGTGGGTGATCAGCACGGTCAGCGTGCCGAGTTCGCGGTTGACCTTTTCCAGCACTTCGAGCACCACCACGCCGGTGGCGGAATCGAGCGCGCCGGTCGGTTCGTCGCACAGCAGCACTGCCGGATTTTTCGCCACGGCGCGGGCGATCGCCACGCGCTGCTGTTCGCCGCCGGAGAGCTGGGCGGGGAAGTGGTCGAGGCGGTTGCCCAGCCCCACCAGGCCCAGCGCGTCTTCCGGACGCATCGGCGCGGTCGAAATCTCGGTCACCGCGGCGACGTTCTCGCGCGCGGTGAGGCTGGGAATCAGGTTGTAGAACTGGAACACGAAGCCGACATGCTCGCGGCGAAAGCGGGTGAGTTCAGTTTCGGACGCGCCGGTAAGCTTGTGGTCGAGGTAGTACACCTCGCCGCCGCTGGGGGCGTCGAGTCCGCCGAGAATGTTGAGCAAGGTCGACTTGCCGCTGCCCGAGGGGCCGAGCAGCACCACCAGTTCGCCGCGATTGAGGGTGAGGTCGATGCCGCGCAGGGCCTGCACCTCGACCTCACCCATGCGATAGACCTTGGTGAGACCGCGGGCGACGAAAACAGCGGAGCTTGCAGGTTCCGGGAGCATGCGTTTCATCATGCCATGGCCGCTGGCGGGCGGCCAGCGTGCGTGCTGCGATTGCGCCGGCAGCTGGCGAGCCGAACCTGGCGTGTTTGGCATCGTTCAGGCTGCGCGCAACCCTCCCTGCTGCCCCATGGCAAATAAACCGCCTTCTTAAGGTTCGCCTAAGCTTGCGCGCCTACAGTCTGCTGCATTCCCCCTCAGGAGACTGTCATGTCACATCCCTCCGCACCTCTTTCCACCGCCCATCCGCAGCGCGTGTTCGATCCCTTGCTGCGACTGCTGCACTGGGTCATTGCCTTGGCGATTGTGGCGCTTATCGCCACCAGCCAGCTGGCCGACTGGTTTGAACATGGCCCCTACGAAGACACCCTGTGGAATCTGCATATTCTTAGCGGCTATGTTCTGGCGGCGGGCTTGCTGACGCGCCTGCTGTGGGGCGTGGTGGGGCCGCTCAGCGCACGCTGGCGCGACCTGTGGCATCCCGCGGTGTGGAAAGACAGCCTCAGAAATCTGCGCCTGCCGAGCGCCCATCGCGTGGGACACGATCCGATCGCCAGCCTGGCCTATCTGTTTGCCTACGGCGTGATGGCACTGATGGTCGTCACCGGGCTGGGGCTCTCCGCCACCGAATTCCAGACAGGCCCGCTCGCCGGCTGGTTGGGCAACATGCCGTGGCTGGAAGACGTGCTGGGCGAGCCGCACGAAGTCGGTTTCGCCTTGATGCTCGGCTTTATCGGCCTGCACATGGCAGCGCTGGTGTTTCACCAGCTGCGTGGCGAACGGGTGGCGCAGAGCATGGTCACCGGCAAGCAATATCTCGATGCAGAAAGCGGGGTGCAGCATGATTAAGCACATGTTCCCTAGCAGCCTGGCCATGCTGGGCATGGTCTCAACGCTGGCGCTGGCCGCCGAGACCCCGGCCAGTTTGATGACGCAGTATGCGCAGAAGGCGGGCGTGCCGGTTTCGGCGCTATCCGCCCAGCGTGGCGCGGCCTTGTACCGCACCGAACATGCCGGGCGTGACGGCCAGCCGGTGAGTTGCGCCAGCTGCCATACCGCCAGCCCGCAACAGGCCGGCCGCACCCGCGTCGGCAAGCGCATCGAACCGCTGGCGCCGCTGGCGAATCCGCAACGCTTCACCGATGCCGCCAAGGTCGAGAAATGGTTCCGCCGCAACTGCATGGACGTGCTGCAACGAGAATGCAGCGCGCAGGAAAAGGGCGATTTCATCGCCTGGCTCAGTCAACTTAAATAATAGGGAGCAGGTCATGAATTATTTGATGCGTGGAATCGGTGTCTTGGCGACAGTCGGCACAATCAGCCTGCTGGCGTTTTCATTGCCATCAGGCGAGGCGCACGGCGATGGCGGCGACGATGCCCTGCCGCAACTCACCCACAAGAACTGGCAACAGGAATGCGCCAGCTGCCACCTGGCGTATTCCCCGGCATTGCTGCCGAAAGCATCCTGGCGGCGCGTGATGGGCGGGCTTGACCAGCACTTCGGCGAGAACGCCAGCCTTGATCCGGTGACGCAGGCTGATATTCTGCGGTTTCTCGAAACCCACGCCGCCGACAGCGGCAACAGTGCGATCGGCAGCAAGGTGATGCGGCGCCAGGGTGTAGACAAGGCTGGCGCAAACGAGGCGCCGCTGCGCATCACCGAAACCCGCTGGTTCGTGAACAAGCACGACGAGGTGCCGCGCGCGGCATGGTCGCGCAAGGCAGTGGGCTCCGCCGCCAACTGCGCGGCCTGCCACCGGCAGGCCGAACAGGGCCTGTTCAATGAGCATGACGTCAGGATTCCGAAATGAACGTGCGGGGATAACATAGCTCGATGCGCATACTGTTGGTAGAAGATGACCGGATGCTGGGCGACGGCCTGCAGGCCGGATTGACGCAAGCCGGCTACGCCGTGGACTGGCTGCGCGATGGCGAAGCGGCGGTGGCGGCGCTGTCGACTGAAAGCTTTGCGGCGGTGGTGCTCGACCTGGGGCTGCCGAAGCGCGACGGCCTGTCGGTGCTGCAATGGCTGCGCGGTCGCCATGACGCGACGCCGGTGCTGATCCTCACCGCGCGCGACCAGCTGGAAGACAAGGTGCGCGGGCTCGACCTCGGTGCCGACGACTACGTATTGAAACCGTTTGATCTCGACGAAATCGCCGCCCGACTGCGCGCGCTGGTGCGGCGTGCGCATGGCCGCCCGGAGCCGGTGCTCAGTCTGGGCGAGGTCGAACTCGACCCGGCGGCACGCAGTGTGACGTCAGCCGGCGTGGCCGTTGAACTGACCCCGCGCGAATTCGACCTGCTGCAGCTGTTGCTGGAAAACAGCGGCCGGGTGCTGACCCGGCGCGCGCTGGAAGAACAGCTCTACACCTGGAACGATGCGGTCGACAGCAACGCGCTCGAAGTCCATATCCACCATCTGCGGAAGAAGCTCGGCAACGAGCTGATCCGCACCG